>JAESFS010000038.1_pt1 | contig 261121 bp, 227 predicted proteins | sample 9269441 | NCBI WGS metagenome assembly JAESFS01 (sample SAMN14502548, study PRJNA617105) | algae metagenome | isolation source: Scytolyngbya sp. HA4215-MV1 and co-occurring heterotrophs from sample from... | place: USA: Laie Falls, Oahu, Hawaii | collected 2010-08-22
TCGGCGGTCATCGGGATCTCCGTTGGCGGTGAAGTCGGCAAACTCCACCCTAGCCAACTATCCCGATGGCCACCCTCAGCTACACCGATCTGCCAGGCGAAATTCCACCACGTCCGTGGACGTTACCCTCGCCTGACAAAGACCATAAGTGCTCGATGGCCTGGGCGACGGCGGGCGACGCGATGCGGTAGTAATGGTATCGCCCCTGGCGGGTGAGGGCTATGAGGCCCCCATCCGCGAGCTTGATCAAATGGCCACTCGCGGTCTGCGGCGTGACTCCAGCGCCACTTGCCAATTCCGAGGCCGTGAGCGCTCGACCGTCCATCAGGGAGCCGAGCATCTGTGCCCGGACCGGGTCGCCCATCAGTGCGGCGGTCGCGGCGAAATCGGCGATGCTTCCCATCCGTCCCTCCCCAAAAAGACCGCCGAACTATCGCCCTTGCTGTCCTCTGACGTTACGGCAGCGCCCGTAACGTCGAGCGCCTCGACGAGCTACACCGTCCCTAATTCTTCTCGTCGAGGGACGTATCATGGCAAGCGGAACGATCAGGCTTCACATCGCAGCTGGCACAACCCGCTTCGAGGCGCGGCGGCATGCGCGCAGGACGCTGAGAGCATGGCTGGGGTGGAAACCGCCTTGGCACGTCCTCGACGAAAGGCTGCTTCGGGACGTCGGCAAGTCGGCATGCGACGCCGAATGGGAGGCGCTGCGGCGAGCTTGGGGTTGCTCCTTCGCGCTGGACGATCTGAAAACGCGAAACGCGTTCAGGGCGGCCTTCGGACGCGTCTGAAAACTCCGTCTGGGTGGTCGCACTGACAGGTACGCAGGCGTGCACGGACGCTGGTGTAGGAGGCTCATCGCGATCTGCCTTTCCGGAAACGAAGAAGGCACGAAGGCAACGCTATTCTTCGCTGCTCTTGGCTAAGTATCGAGACACCGATGCTTTCACGATGTCCTTCGCTCCGGCGTCGATCTGGCCTCGACCTGAGAACGAGCCATAGAGTGCGTCGAAGCCGAACGGCTCCAGGACACGCGACATCCTCAGGACTTTCGCGGCTGAGAGTGGAATCAGGTTCGGATACGACCACATGAAGCTGACGTGGCCGCTTGGAACGACCTGGAGGATATCGCCCGAAAGCAGCACTCCCCGTCCGCCGTCCCAGTCTGGCCAATGGAGGACGGCGCCACCGTCGAAGTGCCCCCCCAAACGGATCAACGTGACCCCGGCGCCAATCTGTCTGGTTTCGCCCTCCCAGTGCTGAATATGCGGGTCGGGCCGCATCACCCATTGGCTGTCAGCCGCATGCAAATAAATAGGGGCGTTTCCGAAAGCCCGGCTCCATTCGACCACTGTCGTGTAGTAGTGCGGATGAGAAATCGCGATGGCCTTCACGCCGCCAAGGGCACTGACGATATCGATCGTCGCCTCGTCCAGCAGAGAGATGCATTCCCAGAGGATATTGCCGCCGGGTGTGCTGACAAGAAATGCACGCTGCCCGATCCCAAAGGCGGGGGTGGTCTCGATGGTCAGAATATTCCTGGCGAGGCGGCGAAATTTGTTGCTGTGAGTCCGCCGCATGCCGTCGAGCGTCGTCCAGGACTGTCCGTTCGCGGGGACAAACTGGCGCTCGTCCGTGCAGATGAGGCAGGAGGACGGTGGCGTAGCCGACTCGGAATACTGCATCCCACACGCCACGCAGATGAAATTGGCCATGATCGCACCCATTGCTGCAGAAGTGGGAAGGAGGCCGGTGCGCACAGGGCATGGTGAGCGAGGCGACGCCGGCCCCTGTGCCGCGCTTGCGAGAGGCTCGACGCTTCCGCCCTCAGAAGCGCGTTACGATCGCCAAAAGGTGCGGTGCAGGGCAAGGAGGTCATTCTCGATTTCAGGGAATGGTCCGAGGACTTCGATCGCCTTCTGGCCAGAGTCGAGAACTGTCCGGGCGGCGAGATTCATGGTCGGGTTCTCGGGATGATTTCCAGTTTCCGCAAGGAGCTTCGACTCTTCAAATCCATAGACCAAGCGGCCGATGTTCGCCCAATAGAGTGTTCCGGTGCACATGGCGCAGGGTTCCCCTGTCGAAACAAGGGTGCAAGTCCAGCGGAAGGCTGACGGATAGGCTTCGGCAGCGCGCCGGCATAGCTCGCTTTCGGCGTGCCGCACGACGTCGATGTTGCCCTGTCGCATCAGGATCCTGTCGTCCGGACCTACCAGCACGCAGCCGAAAGGATGATGGCCGTGGGCGGCGGCTTCACGCGCAACGTCATCGGCGGCCCGAAGGTGGGCGATCATCTGGGTACGGTTCATGACGATTAATCTCCCATTTGTTGTGGATGACAACCGAGTTCGACCATGGGGATCGAATTCACGTACTCCAGTACCTTGAGCTTATTCGTTTCATTCCGCTCTACTGCATTCTCCGTTCTCAAGCGCGGAGGGTGGCTTCGGTGCTTCGCGCATGTGCTCCGGTGACTTTGCGAGAGCAGTCAGGACGACCATCGGTGACCTGGACATCCACACTTGAGCTTGTCTGCGAGCCGTGATCCGATCGGGCCACCTGTTGACGACCCAATCATCTGAAAGCGTCGTCGCCCGTGGCCGTGGCTTGGAAGCTTTCGCGGAGCCAGCGACCATCTCTCCTCGTCCAGACCTGGGTGAAGCGGATCGTCAGCGGGCTCACGTCCTTGGGCGAACGCGCTCCGGGCCCGTTCAATACATTGACGCCCGTCACGAGAGCGACGGTGTCCGAGACCATCCGGACATGGACGTCCTGGAACGTGATCTGCGTGTCTCGTCTCGCCCGCGAGGCTGCGTAAGCCAGCCATTCGTCACGCCGAAGGAGCCTGCCACTCGCGTCTGTGTGCAGGTAGGTTGGCGAGAGCAGGCGATCCAGGACAGCCGTATCGCCCGTCGCCCAAGCTTCACCGAAGGCAGCAATCTTCTGAAGCAAGTCGGGATCGGGTTCATCGACCGACCCGGCGGATTGGCGCTGGCGGGGATGGCTCCCGCTGGCCCAGGCCAGAGCTTCTTCGAGACGGTCATCGCCCCAGAACAGTTCACCGTCGACGACGAAGCTCGGCGAGCCGAAGGCGCCCGCCCGGCGCGCAGTGTCCGTCTCCATCTCGTAGCGGCGGCGGACCTCATCGCCCTGCGCGGCCTCCAGCACGCGAACCGGGTCATGACCAACGCTGGTGAGGATTCGTGCTAAGTCGTCGGGATCTCCGAGCTGCCGTCCGTCGAGGTACCAGGATCGAAAACTTTCCTTCGTGTAGGCGGGGCACCAGCCCTCCAGCATCGCGACGATGCCCACCCTGTTGGCCAACTGGTCCATGTCGGTCGGCCATGGAGGCGCCCTGGTGAAGGCCACCCCGTCAACGGCCGCACGGCGCTCGACGTCTCGCCACATGTAGGCAACCTTGGCGCTGAGGTTGCGCAGGTTGTTTCCCTGCTCGCTCATCAGGGTGCGGACGCTGAACGGCCTCCAGTTCACCTTGACGCCAGCTTCAACTGCCAGCTTCTCGATCCGCATCACCGAGAGGTAAGCGTAGGCGCTTCCGAAGAAGAAAAAGAAATCCACTTGACCAGACGGGGACATGGATCACCTCCGGGGCTTGGCGCGCGTGCACCTTGAACGAAACGCAACCGGCCACTGGACTCGGGATGCTCACTCGACACTGCATTCGGCGACCGAGGCTCACTTCCTCGTCGAGATGCGGCAGGAGGACGATCCCGTCCTGATCGCTGCCGGAGGCGTGAACGACGGTCCATGTGCATGGCGCGCCGCCTTGGTTGCGGGGCGCATGCAGGACGTTCGCAGGTAAGTAGATCAACCGTACACCCCTCTGCAGCAGGAGTTAAGGGTGGACACCTGCGCAGGACAGGATTGCAGCAAGCACGAGGACCAAGCCCGCGACCTGCGGTCCGCTCGGCGTCTTCCCCCGGAGAGGAATCGGGAAAGGAATTCCAAGGCTCCAGACGTCACTGAATCGGGGATGAAGAGTATCGATGGACCGAGTCGCCCTCGTCCGGGGCAGCACGGTCTGCGTGCAGGCGATGTAATCAGAACTTGCGTCGCGCCGAGCGCCATCGCTCAATGGCTGCATGTTGCGCACTCGCGTGCACACCACGGAGGCCTTGCGATGTTTCGACGGATCGGCGTTGTGCTCGCGATGATGTGGCTGGTCGGAGCCGTGCCCCTGACGCCGGTCCAGGCGCAGGTCAACATCGATATCCGTGTCGGGAGCAACCTCAACCACGGCCGGCGGATCTCGTGCCTCGACGGCCAGCGTATGCTGGAGCGCAGGGGATTCCGCAGCGTGAGGGCGCTCGATTGCCGCGGCCGGTTCTTCAACTACACCGGGCGGCGCCAGGGACACTGGTGGTGGATCGACGTTCGCGCCAGTGACGGCCGCATCGTGCGGCTGGACCGGCGCAGGTGACCGGGAGGAAGCGCGAGGCGTCTGGACTCAGTCCAGCAGTTTGGCCAGGCTGATCTCGTCCAGCGAGCCCACCGCCCAGGTCGCGTCCGCCATGTCGAAGCCATTGCAGTACAGGCTCGGGGACACCACCGTGCGAAGCCCAGCCGCTCTGGCAGCGGCAAGGCCCGGCGCGGAATCCTCGAAGGCGATGCAGGCTGCCGCGGGGAGGCCGAGCCTTTGGCTCGCGATCAGGTAAACCTCCGGATCCGGTTTCTTTCTCGTCACGTCCTCCCCCGCCACGATCACCTCGAACAGGCTTGCTGCAGGCCGGCCGAACGTGGCGGCGACGAGCGCCTCGACATTGGCCGCCGTGGTGGTGGTCGCGACCGCCAGCCTCACGCCGGCCGCCTGCGCTTCCGCGATCAGGCGGCGCACGCCGGGACGCAGCATCACCTCGCCTCGCTCGACGGCCCGGCGGTAGAATTCAGTCTTCGCCGCATGCAGGAGATCGACGTCCGCCAGAGCCCGCTCGCCGTTCGGCGGATCGCTGCGCTCCACATGCCAGCGGATGCGCTCCTTGCCTCCGGTCACCGCCAGCAGGTCGCGGTAGAGGTCCACATCCCACGTCCAGTCGAGGTCGGCTGCACGGAAGGCCGCGTTGAAGGCGAGGCGATGGGCTTCCTCCGTCTCGGCCAGCGTGCCGTCGACATCGAAGATGAGGGCCTGCAAGGGCGTCAAGCCTGGGCATCCGACTGGCGAATGTGGCCGAGGAAGACGAGCGCGTCCGGCAGGTCACGCAGGCTGCCCAACACGAGGTCCGCGCCCAGCTCCAGGGCAGGAATGTCGCCATAGCCGCTGTCGAGAGCCACGACCGTCATCCCTGCCGCGCGCGCCGCGGCCACGTCCGGCCCGCTATCGCCGACCATCAGCGTCTCGTGCGGCTGGGCCCCCAGCGCGTTGGCGGCGTGCAGCAACGTTGCGGGATCGGGCTTGCGGGGGAGGCCGGACGATCCGCCGACGACGATGTCGAAGGCGTCCAGCAGGCCGAGGTTGCGCAGGATGACGTGGGAGGCCGCATCCGGCTTGTTGGTGCAGACCGCCATGGGCACTCCGGCTTCGCGCAGGGAGGCGACCACGTCGGCCGCCCCCTCGACGAGTTCGGAGAGGTGCGTGGCCCGGGGCTCGTAGAGGTCGACGAAACGCGCCGCCCGAACGTCGACATGGTTCGCGTCCGCGCCATCGGCGAAGGCCCGCTCGACGAGCCGATGCACGCCGTTGCCTACCATGCGCTTGACCTCGGCGACGGCGTAAGGTGCGCGGCCATGCTCCTGCAGCAATTCGTTCAGCGCCTCGGCAATATCGGCGGCGCTATCGACGAGCGTACCGTCGAGGTCGAAGAGAACGGCGCGGGGCCAGGCGGGACGGTTCGGCATCAACGGGTCTTTCCGCGCCAGGCGGCCTGTGCTGCGGCGCGGATCGCCCCGATGTTGCCAGCATAAGCGGTCCTCCCGCCCTTGAACACCGCCGAGCCCGCGACGAGCGCGCTGGCGCCAGCGGAGGCGACGACGGGCGCCGTCTCGGGCGTCACGCCGCCGTCGACCTCGATGACGATCGGCCGGTCGCCGATCATGGCGCGGACCCGGCTGATCTTGTCCACGACGGCAGGGATGAAGGCCTGCCCGCCGAAGCCGGGGTTGACCGTCATCAGCAGCACGAGGTCGACGCGGTCGAGCACATAGGCGATCACCTCCGGCGGCGTTGACGGGTTGAGCGCCACGCCCGCTCTCTTGCCGAGCCCCCGGATCGCCTGCAGCGAGCGGTCCAGATGCGGCCCCGCCTCGGCATGCACGGTGATGATGTCAGCGCCCGCCTCCGCGAAGGCCTGCAGGTAGGCGTCGGCCGGGGCGATCATCAGGTGGACGTCGAACACGCCCTTGGCGTGCGGCCGCATCGCCTTGATCACCGGCGGGCCGAAGGTGAGGTTGGGCACGAAGTGGCCGTCCATCACGTCGAGGTGGATCCAGTCCGCTCCGGCCGCCTCGATATCCGAGAGTTCGTCCGCCAGCCGCGCGAAATCGGCGGAGAGCATGGACGGCGCGATGATGATGTCGCTCATGGTTTCCCACCGGGGGAAGCGGCCGCCTGCGTGAACACCCGGCTCGCCAGAATGTCCTCGGCGGAGATGAGGGACAGCTGTTCGGCCGTCAGCGGCCCCGCATCGCCTTCGAACAGCCGGTTGGCTTGCCGCAGCCGGGCGCGGTCCAGCGCGTTGCGGATGGAGCGCGCATTGGCGAAATGCGGTTGCGCCTTGCGCTTGCCGATATAGGCCAGCAGCGCCGTCCGCGCCTCCGGCGACAGGCTGTAGTTCTGCCGCGCCAGGATCATCTCGGCGATCGACAGCAGTTCGCCGTCGTCATAGTCGCCGAAGTCGATGTGGTGGGCGACCCGCGAGCGGAAGCCGGGATTGCTCTGGAAGAACTTGTCCATGCGGTCGGCGTAGCCGGCGAGGATGACGACGAGGTCGTCGCGCTGGTTTTCCATCACCTGCAGCAGGATTTCGATCGCCTCCTGGCCGTAGTCGCGCTCGTTCTCCGGCCGGTAGAGGTAATAGGCCTCGTCGATGAACAGCACGCCGCCCATGGCCTTCTTCAAGATCTCCTTGGTCTTGGGCGCGGTGTGGCCGATGTACTGCCCAACGAGATCGTCGCGGGTCACGCTGACGAGGTGGTTCTTGCGGATGTAGCCGAGCCGGTGCAGCAGGCTCGCCATCCGCATCGCCACGGTGGTCTTGCCGGTGCCGGGGTTGCCCGTGAAGCTCATGTGCAGGCTCGGCGCCTGGTGCGCGAGGCCCATGCGCCGGCGCGCGCGCTCCACCAGCAACAGCGCGGCGATCTCCCGGATGCGCTGCTTCACGGGCCGCAGGCCGACGAAGTCGCGGTCGAGTTCGTCGAAGACTTCCTGGACGCCGGAGTGCTGGAATTCCCGCCGCAGGTCGACAGTCTCCGGCGGGGTCGCCACCTCGGCGAGGGATGTCATGGCTGACGTCCCCTGCGATCGGACGTGGGAGCGCCTGCGAGCAAGGCGAGCTCGCGCAGCATCAGCCGCCTCGCCCGGCGCCGCCGCGCCAGCTTGTCCGGCAGCAGCGCGGCGCTGTCGACGAGGCGCAGCCGCATCGGGCGGGCCTCGCCGACGAGCGGCTCGTCACCCGACCCCTCGGGAGCAACATGAAATCCGGGAGCGTGGCGCGAGCCCATCGTCGTCCTCCTGCGATCCTGGCCGGAAACTCGATCGGCCATAAGAATTGTCCTCATCCTGAGGAAGCCCCGGATCTGTTCCGGGGCTGTCTCGAAGGACGGCCCCCGGTTTGGCGCTGCCTTCTGCTCCCAGCCATTCACCGTGCGTCGAGACGGCCCGGACGAAGTCCGGGCCTCCTAGGCATGAGGGATTGGGCTGGGCTGCCTTCGACTGTCCAACCACTTTCCGGCCGGGCTCTGCGGCTAAGGGATGCGCCTTCTCCGCCGCCTGTCACCCGGCGTAGCGCGAGCCGGCCGGCTTGTTCGCCGCGTAGGAATGAGTGGAGTAGCGGATGCGCCGCCCGTCGATCTCCTGGCGGTCCAGACGGAAGCCCGGTTCCTCGGCCGGCCGGTCCACGATGAAGGAGAGCCGCAGCGACTCCCAGCCATGGGTCGCGTCGAAGGCGGAGAGGCGGATGTATTTCGACCCGCGATGCACCTTCCGGCAGGCCTGCAGCTCCGCCATGACGCCGGCCGCATCGGGGACGTCGAACATCGGCAGGCCCCACATGTCCCAGTAGGTGTTGCGGGGGTGCGGATCGTCGGTGAACTCGATGTTCACGGACCAGCCCTTGTCGATGCAGTACTGCACCTGCTTGCTGATCTGCTCGTCGGTGAGATCGGGCAGGAAAGAGAACGTGCCCTGGGTGATGCGCATGGTGGTTGGTCCTTTGAGTGTCGGTGTCATGGGATGTGGTCATCCCCGGCCGGAGCGGCGAAGCCGCGGAGGGGAAGGGGATCCAGGAGGCTGGGCCAAGTAGCTGGATCCCCTTCCTGCGCCTTCGGCGCGCCGGGGATGACAGGGTGATCACTCAGCCGCGGTGGCGGTCGGCACGAAGTCGGGGCTGTCGGTGGACGCGTAGTTGAAGCTGACGTCCTTCCACACTTCCAGCGCCTGCTTCAGCGGCAGGCAGTGGCGGGCAGCCGCTTCCAGGATCTCCGGCCCTTCGTTGACGAAGTCGCGGCCCTCGTTGCGGGCCAGCACCATGGCCTCCAGCGCCACGCGGTTGGCGGTCGCGCCGGCCACGATGCCCATCGGATGGCCGATGGTGCCGCCGCCGAACTGCAGCACGGTGTCCTCGCCAAGGAGGTCGAGCAGCTGGTGCATCTGGCCGGCATGGATGCCGCCGGAGGCGACCGGCATCATCTTGTTCAGGCTCGCCCAATGCTGGTCGAAGAACACGCCGTGCTCCAGCCGCATGGGGTTATGGTCCTCGCGGCAGATGTCGTAGTAGCCGCGCGTCGTGTTGGGGTCGCCCTCCAGCTTGCCGACGACAGTGCCGGCATGGATGTGGTCGACGCCGGCGAGGCGCATCCACTTGGCGATCACGCGGAAGGACACGCCGTGCGCCTTCTGGCGCGTGTAGGTGGAATGCCCGGCGCGGTGGAGGTGGAGCACGATGTCGTTCCGGCGCGCCCACTTGGCCATCGACTGAATGGCCGTGTAGCCGATCACGAGGTCGATCATGACGATGCACGAGCCGAGCTCCTTGGCGAACTCGGCGCGCTCGTACATGTCCTCCATCGTCCCTGCGGTGACGTTGAGGTAGGTGCCCTTGATCTCGCCGGTCTCGGCCTGGGCCTTGTTGACGGCCTCCATGCAGTAGAGGAAACGGTCGCGCCAATGCATGAAGGGCTGCGAGTTGATGTTCTCGTCGTCCTTGGTGAAGTCGAGCCCGCCCTTCAGCGCCTCGTAGACGACGCGGCCATAGTTGCGGCCGGACAGGCCGAGCTTCGGCTTCACCGTCGCCCCGAGCAGCGGCCGGCCGAACTTGTCGAGGCGCTCGCGCTCCACGACGATGCCGGTCGCCGGGCCCTGGAAGGTCTTCACATAGGCGACGGGCAGCCGCATGTCCTCGAGGCGGAGCGCTTTGAGCGGCTTGAAGCCGAACACGTTGCCGATGATCGAGGCGGAGAGGTTAGCGATCGAGCCGGACTCGAAGAGGTCGAGGTCATAGGCGATGTAGGCGAAGTACTGGCCCGGCGCGTTCGGCACGGGGTCCACGCGGTAGCACTTGGCGCGGTACTTCTCGCAGGCGGTGAGGCGGTCGGTCCATACGACGGTCCAGGTGGCCGTCGAGCTCTCGCCCGCGACGGCGGCGGAGGCTTCGATCGGGTCCACGCCGTCCTGCGGCGTCACGCGGAACAGCGCGATGACGTCGGTGTCCTTGGGCTCGTAGTCGGGCTCCCAGTAGCCCATCTTCTTGTATTCCATGACGCCGGACTTGTAGCGATCCTTGCCGGAAACGGTCTTGGCGGCGATGTCCATGGGTCTCTCCTCGCGGAAGGTCAAAAGGGTGCAGGGAATGGCGGGCGTCAGCCGCGCCGCGTGAGGGTCCGGGCCGCCTCGACGATGGCCTCGGGGGTGATGCCGAATTCGCGGAACAGCACCTCGGCGGGGGCCGAGGCCCCGAAGCCGCGCATGCCGATGAAGACGCCGTCCTCGCCGAGCCAGCGGCTCCAGTCGGTGTCGACGCCGGCCTCCACGCCGATGCGGGGTGCATCGCCCAGCACGGAATCCTGGTAGTCAGCCGGCTGCTCTCGGAAGAGGTCGAGGCACGGCGCGGAGACCACCGCGGCGCGGATGCCCTCGCCGGCGAGCCGGCCGGCCGCCTCAAGCGCCAGCGAAACCTCCGAACCGGTAGCGATGATGGTGACGTCGCGCGGTCCGTCAGTCTCGACTGCGACATAGGCGCCGTGCGCTGTGAGGTTCTCATCGCCGGGGCCACGGATGGCCGGCAGCGCCTGCCGGCTGAGGCAGAGGACCGAGGGGCGTCCGTCCTGCCGGACCGCGCAATCCCATGACTCCAGCGTCTCGATAGCGTCGGCCGGGCGGAAGACCAGCAGGTTGGGGATGGCGCGCAATGAGGCGACATGCTCGACGGGCTGATGCGTCGGCCCGTCCTCGCCGAGGCCGATGGAGTCGTGCGTCATGACGTGGATGACGCGGATGCCCATCAAGGCGGCGAGCCGGATTGCCGCGCGGCTGTAGTCGGCGAAGGCGAGGAAGGTGCCGCCGTAAGGCACGAACCCGCCATGCAGCGCGAGGCCGTTCATGGCTGCCGCCATGCCGTGCTCTCGGATGCCGTAATGGACGTAGCCGCCGGAGAAATCGGTCGGCGTGACAGGCTTGTGGGACTTCGCCTTGGTGAGGTTGGAGTGGGTGAGATCGGCCGAGCCGCCGAGCAACGCGGGGAAGGCTGGCACGATGGCGTCGATCACCTGCTGCGAGGCCTGCCGCGTGGCGATCTTCGGCTTGGTCTCGGCGAACTGTGTGCGCAGCGCGGCGACAGCTTTGGTGAAGCTCTCCGGAACCGCGGGCGTAGTCTCGCCCAACGCAGCGCGGACGGCAGGACCGGCCTCACCTAGCCGCGCCTTCCAGGCGGCGTGCGCCGCCCAGCCGCGCGTGCCGACGGCCCGCCAGGCCGCGAGGATGCGCTCGGGAACGTGGAACGGCGCATGCGGCCAGCCCAGCGTCTCGCGGGCCGCTGCGGCCTCCTCCGGGCCGAGCGGCGCGCCATGCGCCTTCTCCGTGCCCTGCCGGTTCGGTGCGCCGAGGCCGATGACGGTGCGGCAGGCGATCAGCGACGGCCGCAGCGTCTCGCGCTCCGTCGCGATGGCCGCGGCCACCGCCTCGGGATCGTGGCCGTCGACCTGGCGGACGGACCAGCCCGACGCCTTGAACCGTGCAAGCTGGTCGTCGGAGGTGGAGAGCGACGTCGCGCCGTCGATGGAGATCGCGTTGTCATCGAAGAGCACGATCAGCTTGGAGAGGCCGAGATGGCCGGCCAGCGAGATCGCTTCCTGGCTGATGCCTTCCATCAGGCAGCCGTCGCCGGCGATGACGTAGGTGTAGTGGTCGACGAGATCCGCGCCGTAGCGAGCGCGGGCGAGGCTCTCGGCCAGCGCCATGCCCACCGCCGTGGCGAGGCCCTGCCCGAGTGGGCCCGTCGTTGTCTCGACGCCGAGTGTGTGCCCGTATTCAGGATGGCCGGGCGTCCTCGAACCCCATTGCCGGAACTGCTGGAGGTCCTCGATCGTGAGCCCGCCTGTGGCGGTCAGGTGCAGCAGGGCGTAGAGCAGCATCGAGCCGTGCCCGGCCGAGAGGACGAACCGGTCCCGATCCGGCCAGGTCGCGTCGGCGGCGTCGAACTTCATGAAGCGGCTGAACAGCACGGTGGCGACATCGGCCATGCCCATCGGCATGCCGGGATGGCCGGACTTCGCCTTCTCCACCGCGTCGACGGCGAGGAATCGGATGGCGTTGGCCATCTCGCGGTGCGTCGGCTTGGCGGTGACGTCACTGCTCACCAGGCTCAGCGCCGGGCTGCGAGGCGTCGCCGGGGTCGTGGCGGGGTGGCTCATGTCAAGGCATCTCCGTTGACGGCGCAGGCGCGCCGCCGTGGGTCGGTTCATCGGGTGAGTCCGGATGGGCCGCGGCCCTGCCGGTCAGCGCGCGCTCAGGAGCGCCGCTTGCGGTCCATCAGCTGCAGGATCATGGGCGTCAGGATCAGTTGCATGGCGAGATCCAGCTTGGCGCCATGCACGACGATGGAGTTGGCCCGCGACATGAAGCTGCCGTGCATCATCGAGAGCAGGTAGGGGAAGTCGATCCCGCGCGGGTTGCGAAAGCGGATCACGACCATGGATTCGTCGGGGGTGGGGATCCACCGCGCCACGAAGGGGTTCGAGGTGTCCACCGTCGGCACGCGCTGGAAGTTGATGTCCGTGTGCGTGAACTGCGGGCAGATGTAATGGATGTAGTCCGGCATGCGCCGCAGGATCGTGTCCGTCACCGCCTCGGTGGAGTAGCCACGAGCGCTCTTGTCGCGGTGCAGCTTCTGGATCCACTCGAGGTTGATCACCGGGACGACGCCGATCTTCAGGTCCGCCCAGCGAGCGACATCGACCGTGTCCGTGGCCACCGCGCCGTGCAGGCCCTCGTAGAACAGCAGGTCCGTGTTGGGCGGCAGGTCCTGCCACGCCGTGAAGGTGCCGGGGTCGGCGCCGTGCAGCTCGGCCTCCTGGGCGTCGTGGATGTAGTGCCGCGTGCGGCCGCGCCCGGTCTCGGAGTAGCTGCGGAAGGTGGCCTCCAGCTCCTCGAAGAGGTTGGTATCTGGGCTGAAATGGCTGAAATGCTTGTTGCCGGCCTTGGCCTCCTCCGCCATCCGCACCCGCATCTCGGCCCGGTCGTAGCGGTGGAAGGCGTCGCCCTCGATATAGGCCGCATCGATGTTCTCGCGCCGGAAGATCTGGGCGAAGGTGTTCTTCACCGACGTGGTGCCCGCGCCGGAGGAGCCGGTGATCGAGATGATCGGATGCTTGATCGACATGCTGGGTTCCCGGTCCTACTGGCGAAACAGGCCGCGGCGCGCGAAGAGCGGCGCACTGTCGCTGCCGCTGTCGGGATGCAGGTGCAGCCTTGTCACGCGCTCGACCTTGTCGGCCGAACCGAGGATCAGCGGCACGCGCTGGTGCAGGGAAGTCGCGGTCATGTCCAGGATCCGCTGACGGCCAGTGGTGGCCTGTCCGCCCGCTTGCTCCATCAGGAACGCCATCGGGTGCGCTTCGTAGAGCAGCCGCAGCCGGCCGTTCTCATAGCCGGGCCGCTTGTCGGCCGGGTAGAGGAAGATGCCGCCCCGCGCCAGGATGCGGAACGCCTCGGCGACGAGGCTGCCCATCCAGCGCATGTTGAAATCGGACCCGCGCACGCCCGACGCGCCGCTCATGCAGTCGTCGACATAGGTGCGCACCGGCTGTTCCCAGTGGCGGTAGTTCGAGGCGTTGATGGCGTATTCCCGCGTGCCCGAGGGAATGCGCAGGCCGTCGCGGGTCAGGCGATACTCGCCGCTGCGGCCGTCCAGAGTGAACACCCGCAACCCATCCCCCAGCGTGAGCACCAGCGCCGTCTGGGGTCCATAGATCGTGAAGCCCGCCGCGAGCTGGCGCGTGCCCGGGCCGCCGAAAGAGCCCAGCGCATGCGGGCCCGGGCGGCCCTTGGGCAGCACGGAAAAGATCGTGCCGATGGACAGGTTGGTGTCGATGTTGGAGGAGCCGTCCAGTGGATCGACCGCCACTGCGAGCGGCGCATCGGGATCTGCGATCATGATCTCGTCCGCTTCCTCGGAGGCGATCTCGGCCACCGGGGCGCGTGCCAGCGCCTGCATCACCATGTCGTCGCAGTCGACGTCGAGCGCCTTCTGGACGTCTCCGTCGCTGTTCACGCCGAGCGTATGGCCCATGGAGCCTGCCAGCTCGCCCAGCGCGACCCGCTTCGAAATCGAGATCGACGCATCGGCCATGGCGGAAACGACGTCGCACACGGCGACCTTGCCCGGGTCTGCGCGGGAGAATCCTTCAAGGTGCTCCTGGAGGGAGATGGATTCAGGCATGGACGTTTCCTCGGCTCGCGGCAGGAGGCGTTCGAGGCCTGCAGCGGCCGGGTTGCCGCCTGCTCTTGAGCACAACCGATCTTGACTCACCCCTTAGGATAATAAAAATTCGATTTTCTTGAAGACTGCAAAAGAAAATCTATGGCCAGCGGAATCCGGCTGATCTCCATGCGCCAGCTACGCGCGCTCGCTGCGGTCGCCCACGGCCGGAGCGTCACGGAAGCGGCGCAGCGCCTGAGCCTCACCCAGCCGGCCGTCACCCTGCAGTTGAAGAACCTGGAGGAGCTGGCGGGATTGCCGATCCTGCAGCGCACTCCGGACGGCATGGTGCCCACCGAGGCGGGCGAGGCGATCCTGAAGCTCAATGAGCGCCTGGAGGACGCCCTCGATGACTGCGCCACCGCGCTGGACATGCTGAAGGGCCTCACCGGCGGGCGCGTCGCCATCGGCGCGGTCAGCACCGCGAAGTATTTCGCGCCGTTCGTGATCGCCGCCTTCTCCAAGCTCTATCCGACGATCGATCTGAAGCTCACCATCGGCAACCGTGAGGAGGTGATGCACGGGCTGCGGGACTTCTCGCTCGACCTCGCCATCACCGGCCGCCCGCCGCTCGACCTGGACCTCGAGACGAAACCCATCGGCGAGCACCCGCACCTCATCGTCGGTCCGCCGGATCACCCGTTTGCAGGTCGCAGCAGCATCGAGGTGGCCGAACTCAGCGGCGAGACCTTCATCATTCGGGAGCCGGGCTCAGGCACCCGCGCGCTCATGGAGAGCCTCTTCACCGAGGCGGGCGTCGCGCCGAAGATCGGCATGGAGATCAGCAGCAACGAGACCATCAAGCAGGCCGTGATGGCGGGGCTCGGCATCGCCTTCATCTCGGGCCACACCGTGGCGAGCGAGTTGCTGGACAAGCGCCTGGCGGTGCTCCCGGTGAAGGGCTTGCCTCTGATGCGTCGCTGGTTCGTGGTGCAGCGGGCCGACAAAGCGCTGCTCCCCCCAGCCCGTGTGCTGATGGACTTCATCGCCGAGGAGGCCGAGCGCTTCCTGCCGGACATTTCCGTGATGACGACTCACGTCGGCCTTTAGCCGAATACTGCGCAGACCCGCGCCCGCGTCGCCATCGCTGCGAAGCTCCCGTTTGCATCACGCTGCTCGCTTCCCCATCTGCTGGCGCAAGGAGATCCCCATGTCAGCAGCAGGTTTCGCAGGGCGCTTCGTTCCCTCATCCACGGCTCGGTTGGCCCGTCTTCGACGGCTGGCGTGGGTCGTCGACGCGGCGTTCCGGATTCCCGGAACCCGCTTCCGATTCGGCCTGAACAGCGTCATCGGAGTCACGCCGGCGGTGGGCGACGCGCTGCTCGCGCTCGTCTCGCTCTATATCGTGGCGGAGGGGTATCGCCTCGGCGCGAGCCGGGAGGATCTCGGCCGCATGCTGGCCAATGTCGCCATCGAGGCCGGTGTCGGCGCCGTGCCGATCGTCGGCGACCTGTTCGACATGGGCTTCAAGGCCAATCTTCGCAACATCGCGATCATCGAACGGGCGATCGGACACGCATAGAATTCGGTCGTGAGTCCTAGCCCCGGGCCGCGAGTTCGGCGCGAAGCTTGGCGTTCTCTCGCATGAGCGCGTCGATGCGCGAGTGCAGTTCGCGCTCCTTGCGCTGTTCGCGCTTGTATCGTTCGGCCGCGGCGTAGGCGGCCGCATAGGCTTCGCTGACGAGTGCCTCGTCGGCGTCCCAAGGGCTCTGCCCTTCAGCCTGGCCGTCCCAGGCTTCGGGGGTCGGCGCCTTGGCGCGCGGGATGAAGTCGAGGATCTCGCCCATTTGCGGGTACTCGCGGAGATGAAGCACACTGGACACGACTTGCGAACGCAGCACCGATCGGATGCGTGCGCGAATCACATGCCAGAGAGTCGCCCAGGGTTGGTTACCAGCCCGTGTCCTGCGGTCGCGGCAGTTTCCAGCAGTCCTGCCGAAGGCCTCACGCGGAGAAAGCCGCGGCCTCTCGAAGCGATGGCCTTCCAACCGAGTGCGGAGCAGAATGCCCGCGCGATGGGATGACTTTCGTCGGCTCTCCACGAAGCAGCGCGTCGAGCACCGTGGAGACCTCGCTCCGTGCGGCGGAGTGGCGTTTGCTGCTAGAGGTGTAGCTGTTCGTCTGAATATGCATGCGATCATCGCCGTGATGTGAGCAGAACATCCGCCGCCTGGCGATCAATGCAGCCTGATCCAGTTCCCATGCGTGCTGCGAACGGCGTCACAGGGGGCTCACCACCGCGGAACGATGGTCCACGCCGCTTGTTGATGCGCTGCAGCATTGGAACCGCAAGGCCGGTCTGCGCCATCGCATCCGGAGAAGTCAACATGAACGTCGCCCGCCTAAGCAGTCGCCCAATCTCCAAGGCGATCCGCCACCTCGGCTCGAACAGAAGCGCCGCACCAAAGGCCCCCTCCGGCCTGCTTTGGGGCACCGCGCTGGCCGTCGGAGCGCTCGCCGCGTGCGCGCTGGTGAACCGGCGCTTGGCCGCGAAGGCCGAGCGAGACAACCCGCCCCGCGGACGCTTCATCGAGGTAGATGGCGTCCGCCTGCACTATGTCGACCGTGGACAGGGGGACGTCCTCGTGCTGATGCACGGGAACGGCAGCATGATCGAGGATTTCGAGAGCAGCGGCCTTCTGGGCATGGCGGCGGAACGGTATCGCGTCATCGCTTTCGATCGGCCGGGCTTTGGTCACAGCGAGCGTCCGAGAGACACGGTTTGGACGCCCGAAGAGCAGGCCGAACTCATTAACCGGGCGCTCGTGCAACTGGGCGTGTCGAGGGCAGTGGTCCTCGGCCATTCGCGCGGCGCTTCGGTAGCGGCGGCTCTGGCGCTGTCCCATCCCGAGATGGTCGCCAGCCTCGTCCTGGCGTCAGGATACTATTACACAAAGCCGAGGATCGACGTGATGCTGGCGTCTGCGCCCGCGGTCCCGTTGTTCGGCGATGTACTGCGCCATACCCTTGCGCCGATTGCCGGCCGTCTCCTGTGGCCCGCCATCTTGCGGAAGCTTTTCGGGCCGGCGGACGTGCCCAGCAAGTTTCGCACATTTCCCCGCGAGATGGCGCTGCGACCGTCTCAGTTGCGAGCCGCCGCCGAGGAATCTGCCCTTATGCTTCCCGGGGGCTTCGCCCCGCCAGGGAGCTATGCCCGGATCAAGGCACCGGTCGTGATCGTCACAGGCGATGCCGACCAGGTAGTCGATCGCGACGGCCAGTCCGCAAGACTGCATCGCGAAATCACCCAAAGCACCCTGCGCTGCATCCCACGTACCGGGCACATGGTTCACCAGAATGCGCCGAAGCAGGTGCTTCTTGCGATCGACGAGGCGGCAAGCGCCGGTCGTGAACGCCAGACCGAGCGAAACGCGGCCTAGCGTCTTCACGCGGACCGACAACCCCGGCAAGGGAACTTTCCTCGACGTCCCACTGTTTTCCGTCGCTGACAGCTTGGTCGTACCTGGGAACGAAGGACATCGCCATGAGGCCATCACATTTCGTCGTCTGCCTTGGCGTTGCCATTGCGCCGGCGCTCATGGGACCTGTCCAGGCCCAGGGCGTCGTCAAGGGCGCAGAAGAAGGAGCCGCGGTCGGCAACAGGGCTGCGGGGCCGGTCGGCGGTGTCGTCGGAGGCGCTGTCGGCGGCGTCTCGGGCGGTGTGGTCGGTGGCGTGAAGGGCGTGCTCGGCGTGCCTCAGAACACCTCTACGGGGGCCCGCACCGTGCGCCGGAGCAGCGACATGACACAGGCCGCCGTCAAGGCCGACATCGTGGGGCGTCCGCTGCAATGGAGCAACGCGGACGGTACGCAGAAAAGCACCACCGTGTTCTACGCGGACGGAACGGCCTCGATGAGGGACTCCAATCTTCCGACGGGAGCGGAGGATGAGGGCAAGTGGTCATTCAAGGGCAAGCAGCTCTGCGTCACCTGGGACAAGTTCCGCGCGGGCGAAGAGCATTGCTCGACATGGGTGAGAACCGGGCCGAAGGCCTATCGCGACTCCGAAGGCATGGTGGTGACCACCCGCTGATGTTCCTGGCGTGAATGAGCCCCATGCCAAAGCCCCTGGGAGGCGGGGGGGGCAAGCGATGATTTTTACGCTAAGCATTTACTAATGAAAGGCTTAATTAGCTTCAATCTGGATTGCGATTGATTGTGTAACCTAGAGTTGTTAGGTTCGCTCAACTGCTATCAAAGATAGGTGATGCTTGAGTAGGGTCCTTGTCACGGGCGGAAGCGGATTTCTGGGCTCGCATCTGTGCGACCGGCTGATCGGGAGGGGCGATGATCTGATCTGCCTCGATAATTTCTTCACCGGCTCCAAGGCGAACATCAGGCATCTCATCGGAAATCCGAGTTTCGAGCTCGTACGCCACGATGTGACGTTCCCGCTGTATGTCGAGGTCGACCGGATCTTCAACTTGGCTTGTCCCGCCTCGCCGATTCACTATCAGCACGATCCGATCCAGACCACGAAGACGAGCGTGCACGGCGCCATCAACATGCTTGGTCTCGCCAAGCGGCTTCGTGCGCGGATCCTGCAGGCCTCGACGTCCGAAGTCTATGGCGACCCCGAGATCCATCCGCAGGTGGAAAGCTATTGGGGCCGTGTGAACCCGGTCGGCATCCGCAGCTGCTATGACGAGGGCAAGCGCTGCGCCGAGACGCTGTTCTTCGACTACCACCGCCAGTGGCAGCTCCAGATCAAGGTCATGCGGATCTTCAACACTTATGGCCCGCGCATGCACCCCGAGGATGGGCGCGTGGTCAGCAATTTCATTGTTCAGGCGCTGCGCGGCGAACCGATCACCATCTTTGGCGACGGCATGCAGACCAGAAGCTTCTGCTACGTCGACGATCTCATTGAGGGGATGATCCGCCTGATGGACAGCCGCCCCGATTTCACCGGGCCGGTGAACATCGGCAATCCCAGCGAATTCACGATGCTCGAGCTCGCCGAGAAGGTCATCAGGATAGTCGGCGGCAAGGCCTCGCTGAAACACATGCCGCTGCCGCAGGATGATCCGAAGCAGCGCCAGCCGGACATTTCCCTGGCCAAGTCCGAGCTTGGCTGGGAGCCTAAGGTCTCGCTGGACGACGGCCTGAAGGAGACCGTGGCCTATTTCCGCAAGCTTTTCGACGCATGAGCCGGCGGCTGCCTGACGTCATCGTCACCCCGATCTACGAAGACATCGAAGCCTCGACGCGGTTGTTCCAGGACATCCGCGCCGAACTCGGCCCGGACGTCGTCATCGTGGCGGTGGATGACGGATCGGTGCGCCAGCCCGTCTCGCCGGGCCCGATCGCGGAGGCGGGCCTGCGGGGCGTGGTGCTTCGCCTCAAGCGCAACGTCGGACACCAGCGCGCCATCGCAGTGGGGCTCGCCTATGTCGCCGAGGAGATGCCGGGCGCGACCTGCGTGGTGATGGACTCCGATGGCGAGGACCTGCCCGCGACCATACCGGACCTGATGGAAGCCATCGGCATGGCCGAGGTCGACGTCTCTGTCGCGCAGCGCCGCAACCGTGTCGAGACCACGCGGTTCAAGCTGTTTTATCTGCTCTACAAGTTTCTCTTCAAGACGATGACGGGCCGGTTCATCAGCTTCGGCAACTTCATGGCGCTGAAGCCGGCGGCGGTCGCGCGGCTTTCCTGCATGCAGGAGCTCGGCACCCACGTCGCCGGAACAGTGCTCGTCTCCAGGCTGCGCATCGCCATGTGTCCGCTCGACCGCGGGCCGCGCTACGCCGGCAAAAGCAAGATGAACTTCGCGGGTCTCGTGCTGCATGGATTCCGGGCGCTCATGATCTTCGCCGAAGACGTGCTGGTGCGTGCCGGCCTACTCTGCGTCGCGGTCGCGGTGCTCACGGTGCTCGCGATCATCGTCACCATCCTGCTGAAGTTCATCGGGCTCACCACTCCGGGCTGGTTTTCCGTCGCTTTGGGCATTCTGTTCGTGGTGCTGCTGCAGACGAGCGCGCTGACGCTGATCACGCTCATGCTCACCGGCGTGGTTCGCGGCACGAGCCCCGTCACGGCCGAGTACCGCCTGCTCGTGGGCGAGGTCCTGCGGACCCATGCTTGAGGCGCGCCGGAGCACGTTCCCCTCGGCCGAGGTTCTGCGTTACATCGCCAACGGCGTCGTCGCCACGGCTATACACTACGCCGTTCTGCGTTTCGGGCTGGAGGTCGTGGGGATTCCCTCGGCGGGCGTAGCGAACCTTCTGGCCGCGTGCTGCGGCATCGTCGTTTCGTTTGTCGGAAGCCGGTACTATGTGTTTCGGGAGCATGACGAACCCTGGTTCCGCCAGGCGAAACGCTTTGGGGTTCTCTATGCCGCGATCGCATTGGTCCACGCGGGCCTGCTCTATGTCTGGAGCGACCGGCTGCACCTGGACTACACCGTCGGTTTTTGCATCGCTCTCGTGATCCAGGTGGTTTCCAGCTATTTCGGAAACAAGTTCCTCGTGTTCAAGGCATGAAGTTCGCCGCTGCCCTTGCCCTCTGCCTGCTCTACGCGCTCGTCCTGGCGATCGTCTACACGGTTCACGTCTGGTTCCTGCCGGTCGACGTCGTCTTCTACAGCGCCATTGGGGATGGCGCGCTGGCCGCGCTGATCGTCAGCCCGTTGCTTTTGCTCCCGAGGAAGCAACTCGCCTTCACCGGGCTCGAGCGCACCCTTCTTCTCGGCCTCTGGTTGCTCGCGGGCTACGCCTTCGCCATATCCGGCCCCACGGTGCTCGACAGGTCGCTGTCCTTCTACATTCTGGAGAAGCTGCAGCAACGGGGCGGCGGCATCAGGCTGGACGCCATCCCGCAGCTCTTTGTGAAGGAGTACATGCCGGAGTTCCGCCTGGTGGACGTGCGTCTCACCGAGCAGCAGCAATCCGGAACCATCGAGATCGTCGACGGCTGCGTGCGCCTGACCCCGCGTGGGCAGCGCCTCGCGAGTTTCAGCCGCTTCATCCGCACGAACCTGCTTCCCAAGCATCGCCTGCTGGCAGGCGTCTACACCGACGCCCTGGTCGATCCTTTCGTCCACGGCGCGCAGGGCCCGCAGGGTTACGAGTGCAAGTAGCTGCCGAAATCGTACCTCCTACGCGTCACACGCGATGAGAGTGCAACTCCTTCGACTTTAATGGTATGGTTAAGCTGTTCCGCCGTGGAGACCATGGCCGACCATGATCCTGATCCCATCCCATTCGTCATTCCGCTGAAGGCGCATCGGCCCCGTTCGCTGGATTTCGGCGTGGTGGCCTCCGCAGCAATTGAGGTGTCAGCCACAGGCCGCGCTGGTCCTCGCGGCTGTCCGGGCGTCGCCCGGTCAATCAGGGCCGACAGGGAGGTACTCATGAAGTACATCAGCCTGATTAACTGGACAGAGCAGGGCGTGAAGGCAGCCAAAGATTCCCCCGCGCGTCTCGACAAGGCGCGTGACATGGGGCATGGGCTCGGCGTCAAAATCGAACAGGCGTTCCTGACTATGGGCGAGTGCGACATGATCTGCATCGTGGACGCCCCCAGCGACGAAGCCTATGCGACTTTCCAGCTGAAGCTTGCCGGAACCGGCTCGGTCCGTACGAGGACGATCAAGGCCTTCGCCGAGGCCGAGTATCGCAAGATCATGGGCGGCCTGTAGCCGGCGCCACTGGAGCCGGGCCGCTGAGGCCCGGCGTCGCTGCTTCTCCACTGTCTTGAGCACGCCGGCTGCCGTGTCGCAGTCGGCGTCGTCGCGTCAGATCACGCCGTCCCGCGCTCGTGCCCGCCGGCCTGCCGTGTCCAGCACCACGACCCGCGCGCCGATCGGAACGCGGTCATAGAGGTCGATCGCATCCTGGTTGATCATGCGGATGCACCCCGACGAGACGCTCTTTCCGATCGTCCAAGGCTCGACCGTTCCATGTACCCGGAACAGGGTGTCCTTGTTGCCTTGCCACAGATACATCGCCCGTGCGCCCAGCGGGTTACCGGGGCCGCCCGGCATGCCGACGCCGCTCTGGAGCTGCTGCATCTTGCTGAGCAGCTCTGGTTGCCGCTCGAACATCTCCTTCGGTGGATACCAGTCCGGCCACTCCCGCTTCTCCTTCACGTTCGCCTCGCCAGCCCAGACGAAGCCGGCCCGGCCGACGCCGACGCCGTAGCGCATCGCCGTGCCGTCGCCGAGGTCGAAGTAGAGATGGTGCGCGCCGGGGTCGATGATGATCGAACCAGGCTCCTGGCCGGAGTTGTAGGGCACGCGCTGACGCAGAAACTCCGGGCCGATGGCGGACGTCTTGACCGCAGGGACAGGGAACGGCTCGTCATAGATCGGCCCATACGTCCCCTGCGCTTCGGCGCCGCGCGTTGGCGGGCTCCGGCGTGATGGGGCGGACGGAGCCGGTTCCGGCCAGGGAGAAGGCTCCCCGCGGTAGAACCCATCCGAGTTTGGATAATAGAACCCGGGGTCACCCGGACCCGGCCCGACGCGCAACGGCTGGCCCGCGCGCGCTACTGAGCCCAAGGCCCCGGCGGCGCTGGCGCCCAAGGCGCTCAAAAGGAGAAAACGACGACTCACACTGGACATGGCTTCGCTTCCGGTAGGTTTGTGTACCAAAAACAACCTGCAAGCGATTTGGATCCCGCAGCCTTTCAACCTTCAGCCTGACGTTGCTATTCTGTCGACCTTTCCATTGTCTTTGCAACCACAGATCGATAGTGAACCCTGCGGACCATGTTTCCGATGCATCGCCAGCCAACTTGACCTAAAAAGTGTGCGCCGGACGTTTGAAGCCTTTGACATGAAACTTCCACGCTCCCTGCCGATCAGGACCCACTTGCTGATCTTCGGGCTGCTCGTGCTTGTTCCGACCCTGTTCATCGCCGGCCTCATCACCATACGTTTCGCGCAGAGCACACGAGCCTTCATCGAGGAAAAGGCCCGCGACAGGGCTCTCGACGTCGCGGTCATCGTCGATCACAGGCTCGCCCAGATGATTACGGCATTGCGGGCTCTGGCCACGTCCCCTTCCGTCGACGAGGGCGATTTCGCCGCCTTCTACGACCAGGCGAAACAGGTGTTGCCGAGTGGCGATTACGTCATCGCGATGCGAGATGCGACGGGGCAGCAGATCGTGAACACATTCGTGCCCTGGGGCACGCCTCTCCCGGTGAGTGTGGACGCCACGCTCTTGCGCGCCGACAACCGGGTCTTCGACACGAAACAGCCCGTCGTGTCCGACTTGTACGTGGGGGCAGTCTCCCGGCGACCCTTTTTGCTGGTGGACGTCCCCGTGATCCGGAACGGCCAGGTTCGCTACGCTTTGAACATGGCGATGCAGCCCGAGACCCTGCGCGGCTGGTTGCCGGAGGTGGACGAGGGCTGGCTGTTTGCGATCACCGACAGCGAGCACCTGATCATCGCGCGGTCACGCGATCACGAGAAATTCGTTGGCCGGCGCGCTGCTGTCGAGTTCACGAAGCAGTTGACGGAAAGCTCGGGCACGATGGTCTCCCGCACTCTGGATGGCGCGGATGTCTTCACGGCCTACAAGAAGCTCGGCTTGGCAGGATGGACGATCATCGTCAGCGTACCGATCGCGACCCTGGCCGAGCCCGTTCGCCAGCTCTGGCTCACGCTTGCCGGTTTGATCGTGACGGCAGCCCTGGCGTCTATCCTTGCGGCATTGGCCTACTCGAGACTTCTCGGGCGCGAACTGCACGCTCTTTCCGCTGAGGCTGCAGCGGTGGCGGCCGAGAACCCGGTATCTCTGAAGACCAGTTCCATTCGCGAAGTCGACGAAGTTCACCAGGCGATCGCGGACGCGGCCGTGGATCTCGCGGAGGGGCGCGCACAGCAAAAGGTGCTCCTCGCCGAACTCAATCATCGGGTGAAGAACACGTTGGCCATCATCCAGACCCTGATCGGGCGAACCGTGACGGACCAGGAAAGACCCGAGGCGGCGCGGGCGACCTTGCGGGGCAGGGTCGCCGCGCTAGCGACCGCCCATGACGCGCTCAGCGACGCCGAGTGGCGCGACGCCGATCTGGAAGCGCTCGTCAATCGCCTGATCGCGGCGCGGGGCCGGCAGATCAGTGTTTCCGGTCCGCCCGTGCTGCTGCGGCCCAAGGCGCTGGTGTCAATCGCACAATCCCTCCAGGAACTTCTGAACCATTCATTGGGAAAAGGAGCTTTGGCTCGCGGCGGCACGGTGGAGATCCGCTGGGATCTCGATGAGCGTGCCCTCACGCTCGTCTGGGCCGACAAAGCCTTGCACGCGCCGCTTCTCGAGGAGCCGGATTTCGGAGCAACGATCATCCGGCTCTGCATAGAGCGTCAGTTGGGCGGAACCTATGGTGCGTCCGCGCAGGACGGGTGGCGATATACACTCTCAATCCCGTTCGCCACCGAACTTGGCGTCAACCTGCAGCCTGGCATGATCACTCGTCAGGATGCATCTCTCTAGGTTGTCATGCGTTGTCTCGCCAGAAGAGGTGAGAGACATGCAGTTGACTCGGGCCTTCACTGACTTTTCGAGCGCCGTCGCCAGGGCGACAGGCCGGCCGATCACATTCGTCCTGTGCTTGGCGACTATCGTCATCTGGGCCATCACCGGTCCCATCTTCCACTATTCTGATACGTGGCAGCTGGTGATTAACACCGGTACGACCATCATCACGTTCCTGCAGGTTTTCCTGATCCAGAACACGCAGAACCGGGACGGCGCGGCGCTGCAGACCAAGCTGGATGAACTCATCCGGGCGAGCGCGGCCCAGAACCGCTACATCGGGATCGAGCACCTCACCGAGGAGGAGCTGGAGGAACTTCGGACGAGGTGCGAGAGCCGCGCGAAGGCCAACAAGCTGGAAGCTGCGGTCCGCGCCGGCGACGAGGCGCAGCGCGCCGTCAACAAGAAGGCGGCGATGGCAGCTGCGGAAGCCGCGGACTGAGTTGCATTCGCTTCTGCCCATCGTCGGGCAGAGCGTGCGCCATTTCGCCGGCTGCGCAACCGGACTAGGATCCGTCCCGCCAACACGCGGGATGCAGCCATGCCGACCATGAACCAGCCCCCTCAAGCCCGCCCGCCGTCGCTCGACCGGGACTGGATCGCCCACGCCATCGAGGTCATCGAGGCTGATTTCAACCGGTCCTCCGACACCCACCTTTTGCGGGTGCCCCTGCCGGCCTCGCCGGGCATCTCGCTCTACCTCAAGGATGAGTCCACGCACCCCACGGGCAGCCTCAAGCACCGGCTCGCTCGCTCCCTCTTTCTCTATGGCCTCTGCAATGGATGGATCGGCCCGGCCACCACCGTGGTGGAGGCGTCGAGCGGTTCGACCGCGGTGTCCGAAGCGTACTTTGCCGGCCTGCTCGGCTTGCGCTTCATCGCCGTGATGCCCCGGTCGACATCGTCGGAGAAGGTGGCGCAGATCGCGTTCTATGGCGGGGAGAGCCACTTCGTAGACAGCGCCGCCGAGATGTATTCAGAAAGCGCCCGGCTCGCCTCGGCGCTCGGCGGTCACTACATGGACCAGTTCACCTACGCCGAGCGGGCGACGGACTGGCGGGGCAACAACAACATCGCCGAATCCATCTTCGCCCAGATGGCGCGCGAGGAGCACCCGGTTCCGCGCTGGATCGTCGTCGGAGCCGGGACCGGCGGGACTTCGGCCACGCTGGGTCGCTTCATCCGTTATCGCCGCCACCCCACGAAGCTCTGCGTCGCGGATCCCGAGGCGTCCGTCTTCCACCGCCACATGGCCGATCGCTCCATCCGCACGGTGGATGGGCCGCCCTCTGTAATTGAGGGGATCGGCAGGCCGCGCTGTGAACCGAGTTTCCTGCCGAGCCTCATAGACCGCGCCATCGCCGTGCCGGACGCCTCCAGCCTGGGGGCCGCGCGCGTGCTGTCGCGCCGCATCGGCCGGTCATGCGGCGGGTCCACCGGCACGAACCTCTGGGCGGCCGCCCAGATCATCGCGGAGATGTCCGAGCAGGGCGAAGCCGGGTCGATCGTGTCCCTGCTTTGCGATTCAGGAGAGCGCTACCGGAGCACGCACCTGAACGGCGCCTGGTTGAAGGAACGCGGAGTAGACACGGCTCCCGCGGAACGGACCATAGAGCGCTTCTTCGAGACTGGCATGTTTGCGGCTTGATGCGGGCCGCAACGCATCGGGATCGCTTCCCAATTGAAGCAATCCAGGCCGGGCTCGCTCCCGCCTGGATTGCTCACTCACAGCGCCGATAGGCTGAAGGGATTTTCACTTCACGGGGAAAGCCGCACAAGAAGACCAGTCGGGGAGGGGGTCAGCTGCTCTTCGACATCTTCTCGACGTCGCGCAGGTGCGCCTCCAGCGTGGGCAGCGTCTTGGTCGCGAACTGCTTCAGCGTCGGGTTGTCGCCGTTGGATGCATAGGCGCGGAACAGGGCGACCGCCTCCTGATGGGCCTGGAGCTGCGCCTGGACGTAGGCCTTGTCCATATCGGACGCGGACGTAATGGAATCCAGCATCTGCTTATGAGGCTGGTCGAGGGACGTCGTGTCCCCGGGCACGGTGAGGTTGGCCTTCTTGGCCTGCTCCATCATCTCCTTGCCGGCTTTGGTGTGGTCCGCAATCATCTTCCTCGCGAACGCTTTCACCTCGGCGCTCTTGCCTTTGCTCTCGACAGCTTTGCTGGACTCGATCTCGAAGTTGTTGCTGGCAGCCGCAGTCGCGACGAAATTCGCGGCGTCGGGGGACGCATTGCCTTTCGCCGTGCCTTGCGCCGCGTTCGGATTGGTCGCCTGTTGCGCCAGGGCCGGGGTAGCCAGGATGGCTGCGGCGACCAGGGCAAAGCTTGCGGATCTCAGACTCTGCATCATTGTCTCCTCTTGGATGCTGAGAGATCGCGATCAATGACAGTGCGAATTGTTGGTTCCTCGCTTGGCAGTGACCAGCGCGACGTCACAGCATCGGTCGACCGCCGGTGACTGGGATCAACGCCCCCGTCATGTAGCTGCCGCCGTCCGACGCCAGCAGGACGTAGGCCGCGGCCAGTTCTGCCGGCTGGCCTGCCCGCTTCAGCGGGGTATCGGAGCCGAACGACTTCACCTTCTCGTCTCCCATCGTGGAGGGGATCAGGGGCGTCCAGATCGGCCCCGGCGCGACGCAGTTCACCCGGATGCCCTTGTCCGCCACGAGACCCGCGAGCCCTGCCGTGAAGTTCGCAATTGCGCCCTTGGTGGTGGCGTAGGCGAGCAGGCCGGGGGAGGGCGATTTCGCGTTGATCGACGTGGTGTTGATGATCGCGGAGCCCGGCTTCATGTGCGGTACGGCCGCCTTGCAGAGATAGAACGGCGCAGAGATGTTCGTCCGGAAGGTCGTGTCCCACTCCTCGGAGGAGATCTCCTCCAACGAGCTATGGGTGCGCTGGAACGCGGCGTTGTTGACGAGGACGTCGAGCCGCCCGAAGCGATCCAAGGTCTGCTGCACGACGGAGCGGCAATGGGCTTCGTCGCTGATGTCGCCCCGGATCGCCAGCGCCTTGCGCCCGGCCTCTTCAATCCAGCGGACGGTGTCCCGCGCATCCTCGTCCTCGCTGAGATAGGCGACCGCCACGTCGGCGCCTTCCCGGGCGAAGGCGATCGCCACGGCCCGCCCGATGCCTGAGTCGCCGCCGGTGATGATGGCCACCCGGCCCTGCAGCTTGCCGCTTCCGCGATAGCTGCGTTCGCCGTGATCCGGCTGCGGGCGCATCTGATTGGTGGAGCCAGGCGGTTCCTGGTGCTGCTGCGGCTGCGGCGGTTTCGGTCCGGCGTTGAGGGGGTCGACCATCACCTTTTCTCCTGGCGGTGTCTCCGGGGCGCTGGCGCGCGATTCCGGGGAAGTAACGCCAGCAGGTTGGCCGTGTTCCCGATCAATCCTGCTCTGAGACCTCGAAGCATCGTGCGGCCGACGTGATCCTGTAGACGATGATATCGGGATCGCGTTCCTCGTTGGATGCCGGGCGCAGCAGGCCACGCGTCACAAGTTTCACGAGCGCGGTCGCGGATGCAGCGGACATCTCCACGGCCAACAGCCCGTTGTTGTCTCGTGCCTGGCGCAAGAGGGCCAGTTCCTCGGGGCTCACGGCGGACCTCCTCTTCGTTGATGACTATTTGAGCCCATAACGACTACGCCTTCGCTGGCGTTCCACTTTTGCGCCGACCTCCACCCTGCTGCGCGAAGGCGCTCGCGGCTGGACAACGTTAACCAAGTGTTAAGGAACCGCTCGCAAGTGGGTTAATTCACATTAACTTATTTCATGACCCGGCAACGCGCAGCGAGAGAACTGCGCATCGGATCACGGGCGGCGTCTCTGTCTTGGCAGTGCTTCATCGAGCGGTGGAGGACATGATGACCAGATGGAGTGCCCGAGACGACGAGGCCCCGATCAGGGGTTATCGCCGCCGAGGTGACGACGTGAACTTGGCTTTCCTCCGGGTGGTGGCGGTTTCGCTCATCGCCCTGGGTATCTGGACGATGTGGCTGGCTGCACGGACCATCTAGCCACCTGACGAGGAGCCCCGCCATGGCGGGGCTTCCTTGCATTGGGGGCTGCTTTCCCCAGCAACGCCTGCCATGATCCATCGGCGTCATCGTGCGAAAGTCGGATTGACGGCGCGCGAATGGGCACGGGTGGGCTTTCCCAATGCCGTTCCCTTGATCTAAGAACGTCCGGCGAGCCTGGTCTCGACCGAAATCATGGGGAGGACGCCTTGAGCGAACATGACGACGCGGAATCGCGCGAGTGGATCGACGCCGTCGAGAGCGTCATCGCCTTCGAGGGCGCCAACCGCATCGACGAGTTGCTCAGCGACGCCGTCGCGACTGCGCGGCGCAACGGGGCTCGCCTGCCCTTCGCCGCCAACACGGCCTATGTGAACACCATTCACCCCGCCGAGGAACCCGAGCATCCCGGCATCCGGGAGATCGAGAAGCGCATCCGCTCGATCATCCGCTGGAACGCGGCGGCCATCGTGCTGCGCGCCAACAAGGAGAGCTCGGAACTCGGCGGCCACATCGCCTCGTTCCAGTCCGCCGCGACGCTCTACGACACCGGTTTCATGCACTTCTGGCACGCCGCGTCGGAAAACCATGGCGGCGACCTGATCTTCGTTCAGGGCCACTCCGCCCCCGGCGTCTATGCGCGCGCCTATCTCGAAGGCCGGCTCACGGACGAGCAGCTCAGCAACTTCCGGCAGGAGGTCGACGGCAAGGGCATCTCGTCCTACCCGCATCCCTGGCTGATGCCGAATTTCTGGCAGTTCCCAACCGTCTCCATGGGCCTCGGCCCGCTGATGGCGATCTACCAGGCCCGCTTCCTGAAGTACCTCCACGCCCGCGGCCTCGCCGACACCGAGCAGCGCAAGGTCTGGGTGTTCTGCGGCGACGGCGAGATGGACGAGCCGGAGAGCCTTGGCGCCATCGCGCTTGCCGGGCGCGAGAAGCTCGACAACCTCGTCTTCGTGATCAATTGCAACCTGCAGCGCCTCGACGGCCCGGTGCGCGGCAACGGCAAGATCATCCAGGAGTTGGAGGGCGACTTCCGAGGCTCCGGCTGGAACGTGGTGAAGTGCATCTGGGGCTCGGAGTGGGACGAGCTGCTCGCCAAGGACACGTCCGGCAAGCTGCGCCAACTCATGGAAGAGTGCCTCGACGGCGAGTACCAGGACTTCAAGTCCAAGAACGGCGCCTACATCCGCGAGAAATTCTTCGGCCGCTATCCCGAGACGGCGGCGCTCGTCGCGGACTGGTCGGACGACAAGATCTGGAGCCTGCGCCGCGGCGGCCATGATCCCCGCAAGATCTACGCGGCCTACCACGCCGCCACGACCCAGAAGGGCCGCCCCACCGTCATCCTCGCCAAGACCGTCAAGGGCTACGGCATGGGCGACGCTGGCGAGGGCCAGATGATCACCCATCAGCAGAAGAAGATGGGCGAGGAATCGCTGAAGCAGTTCCGTGACCGCTTCAACCTGCCGATCTCGGACAAGGAGCTCAAGACGTTCCCCTTCCTCCGCCTGCCGGAGGACAGCGAGGAGATGAAGTATCTGCGCGCCCGCCGCGAGGCGCTGGGCGGCTATCTCCCCGCTCGCCGCGCCAAGACCAGCGACGCCCTGGTGGTGCCGCCGCTCTCGGCGTTCGAGGCGCAGTTGAAGTCGACCGAAGGCCGCCAGATCTCGACCACCATGGCTTTCGTGCGCATCCTCAACACGCTGCTGCGAGACAAGTCGCTGGGCAAGCGCATCGTCCCCATCGTGCCCGACGAGAGCCGCACCTTCGGCATGGAGGGCATGTTCCGCCAGTACGGCATCTTCAGCCAGGTTGGGCAGCTCTATCGCCCGCAGGACGCCGACCAGCTTTCCTTCTACAAGGAGGACAAGTCCGGCCAGATGCTGCAGGAAGGCATCAACGAGGCCGGCGCCATGGCCTCATGGATTGCGGCTGCGACGTCCTACTCGACGTCTAACGTGCCGATGATCCCATTCTACATCTACTACTCGATGTTCGGGTTCCAGCGCATCGGCGATCTCGCCTGGGCGGCGGGCGACATGCGCGCCCGCGGCTTCCTCGTCGGCGGCACCTCCGGCCGCACCACGCTGAACGGCGAGGGCCTGCAGCACGAGGACGGGCACAGCCACATCATCTCGGCGACCATCCCGAACTGCGTCTCCTACGACCCGACCTTCTCCTACGAACTCGCGATCATCATCCAGCGCGGTCTGCAGCGGATGATCGCCGACCAGGAGGACGTCTACTACTACCTGACCACGCTCAACGAGAACTACGAGCACCCCGCCATGCCGGAAGGCTGCGAAGAGGGGGTGATCAAGGGCATGTACCTGCTGAAGGCGGCCGACAAGAAGGTCGCCAAGGGCAAGAAGGTGCACCTGATGGGCTCGGGCGCGATCCTGCGCGAGGTCATCGCCGGGGCGGAGCTGCTGGAGCAGGACTTCGGGGTCCAGGCCGACATCTGGAGCGTAACCAGCTTCACGGAGCTGGCCCGCGAGGCGGCGGACGCCGAGCGCTGGTCGATGCTCCATCCGCTCGAGCCGAAGCGGCTCTCCTATGTCGAGCAGTGCTTCGCCAGCCGCGGCGCAGCGCCGGTCATCGCCTCCACGGACTACATGCGGCTCTACGCCGAGCAGATCCGCGCCCATGTGCCCGGCCCCTACAAGGTGCTCGGCACGGACGGTTTTGGCCGCTCGGACTACCGCAAGAGCCTTCGCTCCTTCTTCGAGGTGGATCGCCACTATGTGGCCGTCGCCGCGCTGAAGCAGCTTGCGGATGCGCAGCTCCTGCCAAGCAAGACGGTCGCTGACGCGATCGCCAAATACGGTCTCGACCCCGCCAAGCCCAACCCGACGCGCGTCTGACGCGCCGCACGGTCCTCTCAACCCCGGCGCAGCCTGCGCGCCGGGGTTCGGTTCCCCCCGGTCCCGCCCACCCTCTTCCACCTCCCGGCGACGCCCCGCGGCGCCCTTCGTGAAGGCTGCACCTCATGGCCACCATCGACGTCAAGGTTCCCGACATCGGCGACTTCTCGAATATCCCCGTCATCGAGGTGCTGGTGAAGCCAGGCGACACGGTGAAAGCCGACGACCCGCTGCTGGTGCTGGAATCCGACAAGGCCACGATGGAAGTGCCGGCCCCCTCCGGCGGCGTGGTCCAGGGCATTGCGGTCAAGGTCGGCGACAAGGTGAGCGAAGGCTCCGTGATCCTGACGCTCGCGGGCGAGGGCGCAGCCGCTCCCGCTGCCTCTGCCCCGAGCGCTCCGGCTCCCGCGGCTCCCGCCGCCCCCGCTCCGGCCGCGAAGTCCGAGGAGCCGGCTCCCACACAGACGCAGAACTCAGGGCTTCCCGCCCCCGGCCTCGCCGATTTCGGCGGCGTGCACGCATCTCCGGCCGTCCGCCGCCTCGCGCGCGAACTGGAGATCGACCTCACCAAGGTAAAGGGCACGGGCGAAAAAGGCCGCGTGACCAAGGAGGACGTGAAGGGCTTCCTGGGCGGCGGCGCTCCGCCGGCCCCTGCCGCCGCCGTCTCCGGAGGCTCCGGCATTCCGGAGATCCCGGCCGTGGACTTCTCGAAGTTCGGCCCCGTCGAGACGAAGCCGATGGTGCGCATCAAGCGCATCTCCGGCCCGCATCTGCACCGTTCCTGGCTGAACGTACCGCACGTCACGCACACCGACGAAGCCGATATCACCGAGATCGACGCCTACCGCAAGGAGCTGGACGACAAGGCCAAGGGTGAGAAGGCGAAGCCCTACCGCGTCTCGCTGCTGCCATTCCTGATGAAGGCCTCGGTGGCGGCGCTGAAGGCGTTCCCGGACTTCAACTCGTCCCTCACGCCCGAGAAGGACGCGCTGATCTACAAAAAGTACTGGAACATCGGCATCGCGGTCGACACGCCCGAGGGCCTGGTAGTTCCCGTGGTCCGCGACGTCGACCGCAAGGGCGTCATCGAGCTCTCGCGCGAACTCGGCGACCTCTCTCAAAAGGCCCGCGACGGCAAGCTCAGCGCGGCCGAGATGCAGGGCGCGACCTTCACCATCTCCTCGCTGGGCGGCATCGGCGGCTCCGCCTTTACCCCCATCGTCAACGCGCCGGAGGTGGCGATCCTGGGCGTCGTCCGCTCCAAGATGGCCCCGGTCTGGAACGGCGAGGAGTTCAAGCCGCGGCTGATGCTGCCGCTCTGCCTCTCCTATGACCACCGCGTCATCGATGGGGCCTCCGCCGCGCGCTTCTCGCGCCACCTCGCAACCCTGCTGGAAGACGTGCGCCGGCTCGTTCTCTGAGCTCCGCCCATCCCAGTCCGACGCGAGAGGTCCATGCCATGAGCCAAGAGAACAATCACGAGATCAAGGTTCCCGACATCGGCGACTTCAAGGATGTGCCCGTCATCGAGGTGCACGTGAAGCCCGGCCAGGCCATCAAGGCGGATGAGACGATCATCACGCTGGAGAGCGACAAGGCCACGCTCGACGTGCCCGCGCCCGCCGACGGCGTCGTCGGTGAGGTGAAGGTGAAGACGGGCGACAAGGTGAGCCAGGGCAGCGTCATCCTGACGCTCGCCGGCGGGGCGCCCGCTGCGGCTGCGCCCGCGTCATCCACAAAGCCCGCCGCCGCACCCGCGGCCCCTGCGCCTGCAGGTGGCGATCTGCACGCCGAGGTGCTGGTCCTGGGGGCCGGCCCCGGCGGCTACTCCGCCGCTTTCCGCGCCGCCGACCTCGGCAAGAAGGTCGTGCTGGTCGAGCGCTGGGCCACGCTTGGCGGCGTCTGCCTCAATGTCGGCTGCATCCCATCGAAGGCGCTGCTGCACGCCGCCAAGGTGATGGACGAGGCTGATGGCTTCGCCTCGCACGGCATCACTTTCGGCAAGGCTTCGGTCGATCTCGACAAGCTGCGCGGCTGGAAGGACGGCGTCGTCTCCAAGCTCACCGGAGGCCTCGTCGCGCTCGCCAAGGCGCGCAAGGTGACAGTGGTGACGGGGGAGGGACGCTTCACGTCGCCGAAGTCGGTGGAGGTGAAGGGCGACGCGGGCGTGAAGGTGATCACCTTCGACCAGGCGATCATCGCCGCGGGCTCCGAGCCCGTGACGCTGCCCTTCATCCCGCATGACGACCCGCGCGTGATCGACTCCACGGGCGCGCTGGAGTTGAAGGACATCCCGAAGCGCCTGCTCGTGCTGGGCGGCGGCATCATCGGGCTCGAGATGGCGACGGTGTACCACCAGCTCGGTTCGAAGGTCGTCATCGCCGAGTTCCTGGACCAGATCATCCCCGGAGCGGACAAGGACATCGTCACGCCGCTGATGAAGCGCATCGAGAAGCGCTACGAAAAGATCATGCTGAAGACAAAGGTCACCGCCGTGAAAGCGGAGACCGATGGCCTGCACGTCACCTATGAAGGCCCGGACGGCGTCAAGACCGAAGTCTTCGACAAGATGCTCGTGGCCGTCGGTCGCCGCCCCAATGGTAAGGCGATCAACGCCGCCGCGGCGGGCGTCACGGTGGACGAGCGCGGCTTCGTGCCCGTCGACAAGCAGATGCGCACCAACGCGCCCGGCATCTTCGCCATCGGCGACATCGTCGGCCAGCCCATGCTGGCGCACAAGGCGGTGCACGAGGGCCACGTCGCGGCCGAAGTCGCCGCCGGCCACAAGAGCGCGTTCGACGCCAAGGTCATCCCCTCCGTCGCCTACACCGATCCCGAGGTCGCCTGGGTCGGTCTCACCGAGACGGAGGCCAAGGCAAAAGGCATGAAGGTCGGCAAGGGCGTCTTCCCCTGGGCCGCCTCCGGCCGCTCCCTCGCGCTGGGCCGGGACGAGGGCGTCACCAAGGTACTGTTCGACGAGGAGACCCATCGCATCATCGGCTGCGGCATCGTTGGGCCTAGCGCAGGCGACCTCATCGCCGAGGCCGCATTGGCGATCGAGATGGGCGCGGACGCCGCCGACATCGCGCTCACCATCCACCCGCACCCGACACTGTCCGAGACCGTCGGCATGGCGGCGGAAATGTTCGAAGGCACGATCACCGATCTGATACCGCCCAAGAAGCGCTGATCCAAGAAGCGCTGATCCAAGAAGCGCTGATCCAAGAAGCGCCCCGGAGTTTGTCCGGGGCGTGCCGCCCCACCGTCTTGCTCCGGCATTTAAGGACACGGTGGCCCCCTTTTCGGAGAGCCGAACATGTTTCGTTTGTTCATTGCCGTCGCCGCATTGACGTTGGTTGCGAGCATGCCTCTATCGGCTCTTCCCCTGCCGAATGCGTCGCCCCCGATCGAGGAGGAGGTCGACGCGTCGGTGCATGTCCCGGACGCGCCCACGCAGTTCGGCCCCTATGCGTTTTATGTCTTCCTCGAAATGTCTCCCGCGGCCGCCCGCCTGCTCGCGGCCAAGAAGGAGCAGGTCGTCGTCTCCGTCGAGTACCGCGGCGAACCCACGAAGGCGGCGAAGCGCTTCGCCGATCCCGGCTCCGGACTGATCACCTTGGCCAACGAGCAAGTCCGCGTGGCCGCGACGACGAAGCGGGTGGCGGTGACCGGCCGCAAGGTTCTCCCGGCGGAAGTCGCCCGCATCGAGGACAGCCGCGTCGAGGTTCTGGTCAACGTCTCCTCCGCCAGGCTTTCCGCTTCGGACAACCTGCTCAATTGCGAGATGTACGACGATCTATTCGCCTATGTCCGCGAGTCCGGCAGCCTCCTCAAATGCAAGCTTCTGACTGAGTGAGCGCAGGACACGCAGACAGGACAATACGCCCGCGGCGGTTGTCCAAGCTCGCGCTGCAAGCCCGGGAACTCGCCCGGGTTCTGCTTTCTTTTTGGAAGGCACCGCGTAGAATTTGACAGAGGCGAGCTGGGAAACAGCCGCTCGGGCAGGGGACATGCACATGGCGAACGCAGCTACCGTCACCACAGGACGTGCGGAAACAGGGTCGCCGCCGAAGCCCTTCTACCGGGTGCTCTACATCCAGGTGCTCTTCGCCATCGTGCTCGGCGGCCTTGTCGGCTGGTTGTTCCCGGCGTTCGCCACCAATGACTGGATCAAGGCGCTCGGCGACGGCTTCATCAAGCTGATCAAGATGGTCATCGCGCCGATCATCTTCTGCACCGTCGTCTCGGGCATTGCCCACATCCAGGAAGCCAAGAAGGTCGGCCGGGTCGCGGTGAAGGCTCTCCTTTACTTCGAGGTCGTTTCCACTTTCGCGCTCGTGCTCGGCCTCATCGTCGGCAACCTTTTTCCCGTGGGTCACGGCATTGCGGCCAAGGCCGATCCCAACGCCGTGCAGAACTTCGTGAAGCAGGCTGAGTCGCAGCACTCCGTCGACTTCGTGCTCAACATCATCCCTGACAGCGTCGTCGGCGCCTTCGCCCGCGGCGACATCCTGCAGGTGCTGCTGTTCTCGATCCTGTTCGGCTTCTCGCTGATGGCGCTGGGCGAGCGTGGCCACACCGTCCGCGCCTTCATCGACGATGCCGCCCACGCGGTGTTCGGCGTGATCGCCATCATCATGAAGGCCGCCCCCTTTGGGGCTTTTGGAGCCATGGCATACACGATCGGCAAATTCGGCCCCGCCGCGCTCACCAATCTCGCCGGCCTCGTAGGCCTGTTCTACCTGACGGCCGCCATCTTCGTCTTCGTGGTGCTGGGCTTCATCGCAAGGATGGTGGGCTTCAGCATCGTGAAGTTCCTTGGCTACATTAAGGATGAGCTGCTGATCGTGCTCGGCACCAGTTCCTCCGAGAGCGCGCTGCCGCAGCTCATGGAAAAGCTGGAGCGCCTCGGCTGCTCGAAGTCGGTGGTCGGCCTCGTCGTGCCTACCGGCTACTCTTTCAACCTGGACGGCACCAACATCTACATGACGCTGGCGACGCTCTTCATCGCGCAGGCCATGGGTTTCGATCTCAGCTTCGGGCAGCAGCTCACCATCATCTTTGTGGCGATGCTGACGTCCAAGGGCGCGTCGGGCATCACCGGGGCGGGCTTCATCACGCTCGCCGCCACCCTCGCCGTCGTCGATCCTCGTCTCGTGCCGGGCATGGCGATCGTCTTCTCGATCGACAAGTTCATGAGCGAGTGCCGGGCGCTGACCAACATCATCGGCAACGGCGTCGCCTGCATCGTGGTCTCGGCCTGGGAAGGCGAACTCGACCGCGAAAAGCTGGCTGCCGCCCTCTCGCGCCAGGTCGATCCGAGCGACCTGGAGACGGCTGTCACGACGGGGTGAGCCCCGTCGCTCATGGACTGCAGGGATGCTGCATCGCTCCCCCCACCAGTCCCGTCGTCCCGGGCGCACTGCAGCGCGAAGCGTTGCGGTGCAGACCCGGGAACCAGGACCACCGTCGAGGCTTTGCGCAAGGGGAGAAGTCCGAGGGGCGCGCGTCGCCCTGGGTCCCGGCTCTCCGCTTCGCTTCGGCCGGGATGACGGAGGAGTGGTTTGGTTCGCGCAGTGCAGGTTCGAAAAACCCGCCGAGCCGCGCGTTCCGGCGGGCTGGTGGACTACGCCTACGCCCCGACCGGATCGGCCGTCGTGGTCACCGTGTCGCCCTCGATCGTCATCTCGACGGTCATGTTCGCCGCCTTGGCGATCAGGCCGGTGTAGAAGGGCTGGATGGAGTGGGCGTCCACCGCGCCGCTCTCCGGCTCGCCCTTCAGCAGGAGCGGCACGGCGTGCGGAATGCGGGCGTTCAGGCCTTTCGAAATCACCTTGAAGCGACCCTGCTCGCCTTCCACCTGCAGCACGACCTCGATGGTGCCGCCGCGGGGCACCGCCGTCTGCGCGATCAGCAGCAGGTTGAGCAGCAGCTTCACCTGGTTCTTCGGCAGCAGCACGCGCGGTGCGGTCCACACCAGCGTCGTCCGGTCATCCTGGATGAAGCCGCGCGCCACCTGCTCGGCGTCGCCCGTATCGATCGAGGCGCCCGCCGACCCCGCCGCCCCGAAGGCGAGGCGGGCGAACTGCAGCCGGGCGGACGCCTGCCGGGCGCTCTTCTTGATGAGGTCTTGCGCGAAGCCGCGCATCGTCTCGTCCTTCTCGTCCTCCAGCACCTCGAGCCCGTTGACGATTGCGCCGACCGGGCTGATCACGTCGTGGCAGACCCTGCTGCACAAGAGGGCGGCGAGATCCAGGGATTCCAGAACGACTGCGGTCATGGGAGCCTCCGCGCAGCGGCAGCCGGCGAATCGCCGACCAGATGCATCATGTCTGGCGATACAATGACAGGCTACTCGGTGGAAGGCGCTTCAGCCTTCACGCGCTCTCTATGATCGGATTTTCGGTCACGGCCTGAGGCCGGCAGCCACTTTCGGCCACTCGGCGTCTGCTGCCGGCGGTCCGCTTTCGGCCAGGAAGCGTTGCTTCGCCGCTTCCGAGCGAAACAGGAACAGCCGACCGTCAATCACCTGGAAAACAGTCGGATCCGGCATGGTTGCGGCCCCACGGGCGATACCTTCCGCGTCATAGCCCCCGTAAGCGGGCGCGAACACCTCGGGGGCGCGCCGGAACGCTTCCCGGTTGGCCTCGGATTCGAAGCGCCAGACGACGCCCGCCCACGGCAGCTCATGGGCCGCCACTCCAGCCGCTGGCCGCGCGTAAAGGAAATATCCGACCGGATCATACCCGAAGATCGCGATGCCGGAGAGGGGATCGGTCACGATCCTTTCGGAGACGCCATCCGCCGCCCACGTCGCAAACGGCCCTCCGACGCCGCCTAAAGCAGCCACGAGGATGCCCCCAAGGGTGAGAAACCGCCTTGCAAGCGACACTTTTCCTTCGGATCGTAACATGGGTCCGCACAGGCTGATTCGGATGGGGCTGCTGATCATTTCCGGAACTCTATCCTCGCCCCACTCCGGCGCATCTCCCTTTTCCAAACTGCCTCGACTCCCCTCGTTGCCCTGGGGCATTTTGCCCTGACCTCCCGAAACTAAAGGACACCAGCATGACGAACCGCCGCGAACCGCCCGTTCAGGACGACCGCGACATCGATAGGCGTCATGTCATCCAGTTTTTGGCAAAGTTCGGCGCGATCGCACTGGGATCCGCTGTCACAGCGCGAACCGCCTTTGCCCAAAGTCAGCCGAAGCAGCACAGCGGAACGGTGGGCTCCCGGCCTACGCCCTTCTCCGCCGACGAGCTCGTGAATTCCGGTCATCGTTTCTTCGGCAACGTCTCGCGAGGGCTCGCCTCCGCCATCGAGTCCGCCGGTCAGAAATGGGGCCAGCCCAACGGCTACATCCTTGGGCAGGAAGGTGGGGCGGCTTTCGTCGGCGGGCTGCGCTACGGAGAGGGCGTGCTTTACACCCGGAACGCGGGAGACCGGCGCGTCTTCTGGCAGGGTCCTTCCTTCGGCTTCGACTTCGGGGGCGACGGCTCCAGGACCATGATGCTCGTCTACAACCTTCCTGCAACGGACGGAATTTTCAAGCGTTTCGGCGGCGTTGACGGTTCCGCCTACGTCGTCGGCGGGTTCAGCATGACGGCGCTGATCGCCGATGAAATGGTTGTCGTACCCATCAGTTCCGGCGTCGGTGCTCGGCTGGGCGTCAATCTCGGCTATCTGAAGTTCACCCCCGAAGCCACCTGGAATCCTTTCTGATCGGGTCGCTCACGGGAAGCGTGCCCCCCATCGGTCCCCGTGCTATCGGTTGCAGAAATGGCCATTTGCAGCCGATTTTTCGGATGGGGACGGCGCATGATGAGAAATGAAATTTGTCTGAGCCGAGAGGACGCCGGCCGTTGATCGAGTCGATCATGGTTTTCACCATCGGCTTCCTCACGGCGGCCATGCTGGCGCTCCTCATCCTTCCCGGGCTGTCCCGGCGCGCAGAGCGTCTCGCCCGACGCCGCGTGGAGGCGCGGCTTCCGACGTCCGTCTCACAGATTGCAGCCGAAAGAGACCAGTTGCGCGCCGAATTGGCTGTCGAGGCGCGCCGTATCGAGATCAAGGCCGAAAGCATTGCACAAGAGCATGCGGCCAGTCTTCTCGAACTGGGCAGACGGGATGTCCAGATTGCATCTGTGGAGGCCGAACTTGCAACGAGATCCGAAAGCCTGGCGGCTCTCGAAACCGAGCACGCCGCGCTGATCGTCTCCGACGCCGGGACGCGCGCAACCCTGGAACAAACGTCGGCCACGCTTGCTGAAACGCAGCGCGACCTGTCCGAGAAAGAAGCGGCTCTATCCGATTTGGGCGCGCGCCACCGTGCTTTGAGCCAAACGGCGGAAGAAAGGCGGCTCTCCATCGCGGGACTCGAAACGACAGTCGAAGGCCTCCGGATCAGGATCAGCAATCTCGAGCGGGACGTGGCGGAGAAGGCCGGCGTCATCGCCGCGACCGGGCTGGAACTCGCGGAGCGGCAGACGCAAGTGGCTGTTCTCGAACACAAAGTCGCTGCGCTGACGCATGAGAGGGACGAGCGCGACCACTTGATAGCGCAGCTCAGGGCGGAGGCGACGGCGGTTGAGGCTGCGGCGGGGGCGGCTGCGCGCAGCAGTGGGGAACTGGAGATCAGGCTGGCGGCGGTAGAGACCCGTGCGGCTTCCGCCGAGGCAGATTTGGAGACGGCGCGGAAACAGGTTCACGATCTCGGCGAAGAACTGGCTGTCGCTGTTGAGCGACTGAGAGCGGAGAAGGCGGCCGCCACGGGATCCCTCGATGAATTGAGGGCTGAGCGTCGAGCTTTGGAGCATGAGTTGGAGGCACTTCGGCGCGAAAGACATGTGGAGATGGTCGCCATCTCCGCCGAGAACGAGGCGCTTCGGCACGAGATCGAGCGCGTGGCTGAGGAAATACTTTCATCTTCTCGTGCAAGCGGACAGGACCAGCCTGCGAGCGCCGCTCGGCCGGAACGGCGGAAGGTTCGTCTTGCCACCGTGGAAGAGCGCCGCAGCCGCTCCGCCCCGGGCAAGCCGGCTGAAGAAGTCCAGGCTTTACAGTACCTTGGTTCTGAGGAGGGCCTTTCGGACGACGAGCGCTCCGCCGTGGCCCAGCCAATTTCGTCCGTGCAGGGCTGACGGTCTCTCACCTTGGGCATTCCCGAATCCGACATGGAGTGTCGGGAAAGGGATTGACGTTGGCAGATGAAGGTCCGACTGTGACAATGCAGTGTCGCATCGGGGTTATCGGCAATGTTCAGGACGCCAGCCATGTCGTCGGGAGTGGAGCCCGCCAACGGGCGCGTGTCGACCATCGGTGCGCCAGATAGCGTACACACGTTCGGCTTCCTGCTGGTGCCGGATTTCTCAATGATCGCTTTCACTTCCGCCCTGGAACCATTGCGGCTGGCCAATCGCTGCAGCGGCAAGCAGGTGTATGGATGGCGGATTTTCTCCCCCGATGGACAGCCGGTGATGGCCTCGAACGGGGTCACGATCGCGGTCGACGGGTCTTATTCGGACGTCGGGCCGATGCCGGCTGTGGTCGTTTGTTCTGGAATCGACGTTCACCGGTTCGACCATCGCGAGCTGATCGCCAAGTTGCGCACGCTGGCGTTCTACGGGGTGTCGATCGGGGCCGTCTGCACGGGCACCTACGTGCTGGCCAAGGCGGGCCTGCTCTCCGGTCGCAAGTGCACGATTCACTGGGAGAACCACGACAGTTTTCGTGAAGAATTCTCCGATATCGAAGTGACGCAGGAACTGTTCGAGATCGATCGAAACCGCTTCACCTGTGCGGGCGGGACCGCCGCGATCGACATGATGCTGTCGATGATCACGAAGCAGAAGGGTCCCGAGGTCGCGGCGCAGGTCACGGACCAGCTCATTCACCACCGCATCCGGGATGCGCATGAGCGCCAGCGCATGGAGTTGCGGGCGCGTTTGGGCGTGGCGCATCCCAAACTCCTGGCGGTCGTCTCCGAAATGGAGAAATCCCTCGAAACGCCGCTCTCCTGCTCGGAACTTGCGGAAGAGGTAGGGCTGTCGACGCGACAGCTCGAAAGGCTGTTCAGGAAGTACATCGGCGAAGCCCCGACGAAGTATTACCTCGGTCTTCGCCTGAACAGGGCGCGGTTCCTACTGCGCCAGACCTCCATGCCGATCCTGACGATCGGATTGGCCTGCGGTTTCGTCTCCGCATCGCATTTCTCCAAGTGCTACAGCGAGCATTTCAGCCGCACGCCGTCGCAGGAGCGACGGAACCTGCAGTGACGGCGGACCCGGAAAGTCAAGCTGCTTCAACGACATCTCTGCGTGCCAGAGGCGGCTGCCTCTGCGGGGCGGTGCGCTACGAGGTGCACGGCCCTCTCAGGGACGCGATCGCCTGCCACTGCTCCCAGTGCCTCTCCTGGAGCGGGAATTTCGTGGTGGCCACGCAGGCCCGCACGGTCGATCTGCGCTTCGTGGCCGATGATGGGCTTGCCTGGTACGAGTCGTCTCCCGAGGCGTCGCGCGGCTTCTGCCGCACCTGCGGGTCCAACCTGTTCTGGCGGCCGCACGGCCGCGACGTCACCAGCATCATGGCCGGCACTGTCGCAAACCCGACAGGCTTGCGGATCAGCCACCACATCTACGTCGACGATAAGCCAGACTTCTACGAGATCTGCGACGGGCTCCCCCGGCTGTAGTCGGCGGGTGGCTGCCGTCGAAACCTGAGACAAGCCAAAGGGTGCGCCCGGTCAGCCAGTCTGGCCGGTTTTCACAGTGGCTGGTTTGACGCTTTCAGGCCAGAAGCCGACGCATCGGTCATTCGGTTTTGCGGCGTCCTGACGGATGCTTGACCGGCACAACCGCCGCATAACAACTTGAACGAGTGGTTGGAAGGGGGGTATCGCATGGCGACCGATCTCGACATCGCGCGTGCGGCGACGCTGAAGCCGATCCAGCAAGTCGCTGACGGCCTCGGCATTCCAGCGGAAGCGCTGGAGCCGTATGGCCGCTACATCGCCAAGGTCGGCGCGAGCTTCATCCGGGATCTCGCGGGCAAGCCCGATGGCAAGTTGATCCTGGTTACGGCGATCAGTCCGACACCCGCGGGCGAGGGCAAGACGACCACGACGGTGGGCCTCGGAGACGGGCTGAACCGGATCGGCAAGAAGGCGATGATCTGCCTTCGCGAACCCTCGCTCGGTCCCTGCTTCGGCATGAAGGGCGGGGCGGCGGGCGGCGGCTATTCGCAGGTCGTCCCGATGGAGCAGATCAACCTGCACTTCACCGGCGATTTCCACGCCATCACCTCAGCCCACAACCTGCTCGCCGCGCTGCTCGACAATCACATCTACTGGGGCAACGCGCTGGACATCGATCCGCGCCGCGTCACCTGGCGCCGCGCGATGGACATGAACGACAGGGCGCTGCGTTCGATCGTCAACTCGCTGGGCGGCGTCTCGAACGGCTTCCCCCGAGAGGACGGGTTCGACATCACGGTCGCGTCAGAGGTGATGGCCGTGTTCTGCCTCGCCCGCACATTGCCCGAGCTCGAGGAGCGGCTGGGCGACATCATCGTCGGCTACACCCGCGAGAAGAACCCGGTCCGCGCGCGCGACCTCAAGGCGGCGGGCGCGATGACGGTGCTGCTGAAGGACGCCTTCCAGCCGAACCTGGTCCAGACCATCGAGGGCAATCCGGCATTCGTGCACGGAGGGCCGTTCGCCAACATCGCCCATGGCTGCAATTCGGTGGCCGCCACCCGCACCGCGCTGAAGCTGGCGGACTACGTGGTGACGGAGGCAGGTTTCGGCGCGGACCTCGGGGCGGAGAAGTTCTTCGACATCAAATGCCGCAAGGCGGGCCTCTCGCCCTCGGCCGCTGTGCTCGTGGCCACGGTGCGGGCGTTGAAGATGCATGGCGGGGTTCCGAAGGACCAGCTTGCCCGGGAGGATCTGGAGGCGCTCCGGCGTGGGGTGGTGAACCTCGGCCGGCACATCGGCAACCTCCGCAAGTTCGGCGTGCCGGTGGTGGTGGGCATCAACCACTTCGTCACCGATACGGAGGCGGAGCACGCGATGCTGCGGGAAGTCTGCGCGGGTGAATACGGCGTCGAAGCCATCACCTGCCAGCATTGGGCCAAGGGATCCGCGGGCATCGAGCCGCTGGCGCGCGCCGTTGCGGCCCTTGCGGATGCGCCAAGGCAGCCCTCGGACCGCGGCTTTCGCCCGCTCTATTCCGACGAACTGCCGCTATGGGACAAGATGCGGCTCGTCGCCACCGAGATCTACGGTGCGTCGGACATCATCGCCGACCAGTCGGTGCGCAACCGCTTCCGCGACCTGCAGGCGGCAGGCTTCGGGCATCTCCCGGTCTGCGTGGCGAAGACGCAATACTCGTTCTCGACAGACCCCAATCTGCGCGGGGCTCCCTCCGGTCACGTCGTGCCGATCCGCGAGGTGCGCCTCTCGGCCGGCGCCGGGTTCGTCGTGGTGATCTGCGGGGAGATCATGACCATGCCCGGCCTGCCGCGCAGCCCCTCGGCGGATCACATCCGGCTGGACGAGAGCGGGATGATCGAGGGCCTGTCGTAACCCTCAGCTCTCCTGACAGCGCCCGAATACAGACGGCTGGCTACTCCATGACGATGGCGTGAGCCAGGCCGCGCGATCGCGGTGTAGAATGGACACGAATTGCCCCGCGAGACGGAGACGGTCCATGAGCGACACCGACCGAGCCTTTACAGGCTCCATTCCCGAGATCTACGACACCTATCTCGGGCCCCTCGTGTTCGAGCCTTATGCGACGGACATGGCTGAGCGCGTGGCGGCCCTGGCCCCCGTCGATGTGCTGGAGACCGCCGCAGGCAGTGGGGTCGTGGCGCGTGCGCTCGCCTCGCTGCTGGGAAGTACACGCCGTTACGTCGTGACCGATCTCAACCAGGCGATGCTCGACTACGGGATCAGCCGGCAGCCCGGCGACGACCTCGTTACCTGGCGGCAGGCCGACGCGCTGCAACTGCCGTTCGAGGACGCGAGCTTCGACGTTGTCTTCTGCCAGTTCGGCGCGATGTTCTTTCCCGACAGGATCGCCGGGTACCGCGAAGCACGGCGCGTGCTGAAGCCGGGCGGGCGCTTTCTGTTCAGTGTCTGGGACGCGATAGAGCACAGCGTAATGACCGATGTCATCGTGAAGGCCGCGGCGGAAATCTTCCCGGAAGACCCGCCGGCGTTCCTCGCCCGCACGCCGCACGGCTACCACGACGTCGGCCGGATCGAGGCGGACCTGAGGGCGGCCGGGTTCTCCGACATCACCATCACCACTCTTGCGCTGCAGGCCGTGGCGGCAAGTCCGCGTGACCCGGCGATCGGCTTTTGCCAGGGCTCCCCCATGCGGGCGGAGATCGTGGCGCGAGATCCGCAAGGCCTCGAGAGGGTCACGGACCATGCCGCGAGGGCGCTCGCGAAGGCGTTCGGTGAGGGCCCCATTTCCGGAAAGATGCAGGCCCACGTCATCGTTGCAGGCGGCTAGAGCTCCTCCGGCCTGAGCTGTGCCGGAAACGGGGTGGCTGGGAGAAGACGTTACAGCACCATACGGGCGCGCGCAGTGAATGCGCGCGGCAATGTGTCGGCTGCAGAGCAGCCTGCCAGTCGGCGACAAGGATTCTAGGCGCAGCAGACCACCGGGCCCGGCGAGACGGGCCCGAGCGCATGGGACGTTCCGGCTGGTGAGTGATGACTTCGACTATGTGATCGTCGGCGCGGGCTCAGCCGGATGCGTCATGGCGAACCGCCTCAGCGAGGACGGCCGCAACAGCGTGCTCGTGCTGGAGGCCGGCGGCAGCGACCGCTCGGTTTTCATCCAGATGCCATCAGCGCTCTCCATCCCCATGAACTCGCCCAAATATGACTGGCGCTACGAGACGGAGCCGGAGCCGCATCTCGACGGACGGCGGCTGCACACGCCGCGCGGCAAGGTGGTCGGCGGCTCCTCCTCCATCAACGGTATGGTCTACATCCGCGGCAACGCGCTGGATTTCGACGCGTGGGAGGAGGAAGCCGGGGCCGAGGGCTGGGCCTATCGGCATGTGCTGCCCTATTTCCGCCGGGCGGAAACGCGCGCCGAGGGCGGCGACGCCTGGCGCGGCTCCGAGGGGCCGCTCCACACGAGCTATGGCGGGCTGCAGAACCCGCTCTACCGCACCTTCGTCGAGGCCGCGAAGCAGGCCGGCTATGCCGAGACGGAGGACGTCAACGGCTACCGGCAGGAAGGCTTCGGCCGGATGGACCGCACCATCCACAACGGCCGGCGCTGGAGCGCGGCCAACGCGTACCTGAAGCCGGCGCTGAGGCGGCCGAATCTCACGCTGCGCAGCCACGCGATGGTGACCCGCATCCTCTTCGAGGGCCGGCGTGCCGTGGGGGTCGCGTATCGCACGGGCGGGCCCGGCGGGCCGGAGCGGCAGGTGAGGGCGCGCCGGGAGGTGGTGCTCGCGGGCGGCTCGATCAACTCGCCGATGCTGCTGAAGCTCTCCGGCGTCGGGCCGGGCGCGGAGCTGGCGGGGCTCGGCATTCCCGTGCTGCACGATCTGCCGGGCGTGGGCGAGAACCTGCAGGACCATCTGGAATTCTATTTCCAGCAGGAGTGCAAGGAGCCGATCACGCTCTATTCCGCGATGAGCCTGTGGGCCAAGGCGCTGATCGGCATGCGCTGGCTCGCCTTCCGCGACGGGCTGGGCGCGACCAACCACTTCGAGAGCTGCGGCTTCATCCGCAGCCGCGCGGGCGTGAAGTGGCCTGATATCCAGTACCACTTCCTTCCGGCGGCGGTGTCCTATGACGGTTCCTCCCTCGTGACGATGCACGGCTTCCAGGCCCATGTCGGGCCGATGAGATCCAGGAGCCGCGGCCATGTGCGGCTGCGCTCGGCGGACCCGTTCGCCAAGCCGAGCATCCTGTTCAACTACATGAGCCATCCCGACGACTGGGAGGAGATGCGCGCCTGCGTGCGGCTCACGCGCAAGATCTTCGCCCAGCCGGCTTTCGCGCCGTATCGCGGGAAGGAGCTGCAGCCCGGGGCGGAGGTGGTGACGGATGAGGCCATCGACGCCTTCGTCCGGCGCAAGGTGGAGAGCGCCTATCACCCCTGCGGGACGTGCAAGATCGGGCGTGTCGACGACCCGATGGCGGTGGTGGACCCGCAGCTCCGGGTGATTGGCGTGGAGGGTCTGCGGGTGGCCGACACCTCGGTGATCCCGCTGATCACGACCGGGAACCTCAACGCGCCGGCGATCATGATCGGCGAGAAGGCGTCGGACATGATCCTGGGACGCGACCCGCTGCCGGCGAGCAACGCGCCGGCCTATGTGGCGGCGGATTGGGAGACGCGGCAGCGGTAGGGGTCGCCCATCATTGCGAGGAGCGCAGCGACGAAGCAACCCAGGGGCCGCGCATGATCCTCCCAGGGGTGGGTCAATCTCACCCGTACTCAGGAGTGGGGCTGCGAAACCCCGCGGCCCCTCCCTCCCCCTTGTGGGGAGGGTCGGGGTGGGGGTCGCGCCCATCGTGGGGATTGGCGAGGGGCGACTGGGCTGGCGATTAGCATTGGGCGACCCCCACCCCTAGCCCCTCCCCACAGGGGGGAGGGGGATACCCACGTTGTTCAACGGCGAGCCGCCGAAAGGCGTAAGCGCTCTCCTTGCGCTACCCCTCCACCTTCCTCCTCAGGATCGCCTGGATCATGTCCCGCACGCCGATGGCGCCGACCAGCCGGTCCTGCTCGTCGAAGATGCCCACCGGCGCGGCGTCACGGTGCATGGCGAGCATGACGAGGCGCAGCGGCGTCGATGGCCGCGCCCAGAAAGCGACGTTGGCGTCCGGCCCGAACGCCTTCTCCACGTCGTCGACGCAGACCCACTGCGAAGGCCGGCCGTCGCGCTCGGCGGCGATGACCTTGCCGTCCGCGTCGAGCTTGAAACGGCAGGTGCGGCGGCGGTCGAGCCAGAGCCAGCCGTCTCCGTCCGGCTCGAGATCGCGCCGGTCGCGCATCACGTTGTAGGCGGTGAGCACGTTGAGCGGGTTCACATGGGCCACGAACTCGCGGACGTAGTCGTTGGCGGGCTTGAGGATGATCTCCTCCGGCGTGCCGAACTGCACGACGCGCCCGCCCTCCATGATGGCGATGTGATTGCCGATCTTCAGCGCCTCGTCGAGGTCGTGGCTGACGAAGAGGATGGTCTTGTTGAGCTTCCGCTGCAGCTCGATGAGCTCGTCCTGCAGCTTGGTGCGGATGAGCGGGTCGAGCGCCGAGAACGGCTCGTCCATCAGCAGGATGTCGGCGTCCGTGGCGAAGGCGCGGGCGAGGCCGACGCGCTGCTGCATGCCGCCGGAAAGCTCATGCGCGTACTTGCCGGCCCAGCGGTCGAGCGCCACCATCTTCAGCTTCTCTCCGACGACGCGATCACGCTCGGCCTTCGGCATGCCGCGCAGCTCCAGGCCGAAGCCGACATTCTCGGCCACCGTGCGCCAGGGCAGCAGCGCGAATTGCTGGAACACCATGGCGACGCTGGTGGTGCGCAGCGCGCGCAGCGTATCGGCGTCGATGGTGGCGACGTCGACCACGCCGCCCGCATGGGCCACGCGCACCTCGCCGCGGGTCACGGTGTTGAGGCCGTTCACGGCGCGCAGCAGCGTCGACTTGCCCGAGCCGGAGAGGCCCATCAGCACGCAGATCTCGCCCTTACGGACCGTGAGGGACGCGTCTGCCACGCCGAGCACATTGCCGGTGGCGGCGAGGATCTCGTCGCGCGTCCGCCCGGCGTCGAGCAGGCGCACGGCCTCCTTGGTGTCGTGGCCGAAGATGATGTCGACGTTGCGGAACTGGACGGCGACCTGGTCCGCTGGGATGGCTGTCGAGGTGTCGCTGCTCATCTCAGCGCTCCCCGCCGCGCCGTTCCGGCTGCTTGAACACGCGGTCGAGCACGATGGCGAGGATGACGATGGCGAGACCGGCCTCGAACCCCATCGCGATGTTGACGGAGTTCAGCGCCCGCACCACCGGCTTGCCGAGCCCGTCCGCGCCGACGAGGGCGGCGATGACCACCATCGACAGGCTGAGCATGATGCACTGGGTGATGCCGGCCATGATGGTCGGCAGCGCGTGCGGCAGCTCGACCTTCCAGAGCAGTTGAGACTTCGTCGCGCCGAACGCCTCGCCCGCCTCGACGAGCGACTTCGGCACCGAGGTGATGCCGAGATGCGTGAGGCGGATGGGGGCTGGGATGGCGAAGATCACCGTCGAGATCAGCCCCGGCACCACGCCCAGCCCGAACAGGATCAGCGTGGGGATGAGGTACACGAAGGTCGGGATCGTCTGCATCAGGTCGAGCGCCGGCCGGATGAAGGTGAACAGCCACGGCCGGTGCGCGGCCGCGATGCCGATCGGCACGCCCAGGATGACGCAGGTGAGGGTGGCGAAGATGACGAGGGAAAGCGTCTCCATCGTCGGCTGCCAATAGCCGAGATTGGTGATGAGCAGGAAGGCGAGCGCGATGAACACGCTCAGCTTCCAGGAGCGGTGCAGCCAGTAGGCCCCGCCCGCGAAAGCGGCGATCAGCACCAGCGGCGGGAACCAGAGCAGCGTCTCGGTGAGCGTCTCGATCACCCAGCCCAGCGCGGTGGAGATGAGGTCGAACACGGCCTGGCCATTGTCGGTGAGGCTGCCGACGAAAGCTTCCATCCACTTGCCGAGCGGCAGCTTGTGCCCCGTGAACCATTCTTCCATGCCCGCCCCCGGTGTGTTTGCTGATTACTGCTGTTCGTCCCCCGAACGTGGCTCGCTGTTGGCGCGAGGCTCCCGCGTGCTCCCCTCCCCACAAGGGGGAGGGGGACGGCCGGCGTCGCGCCTCACAAATGCACGCAGCTACGCGAACGACTGCGGTTCACCTCTCCTCACTTGATCCCCAGCGAGGCCTTCACGGCCGGCAGGCCGTCCTTGTCGTCCAGGGTCTTCACGCCGGCGAGCCAGCCTTCCACCATTTTCGGATTGGCCTTCAGCCACTTGGCGGCGGCCTTGTCGGCGTCTTCCTTGTCGAACAGGATGGAGCCCATGATCTGGTTCTCCATGTCGAGCGTGAACTTCAGGTTCTTCAGCAGCGCGCCCACGTTCGGGCACTCCGTCGAGTAGCCGGCGCGGGTGTTGGTGTAGATCGTCGCGCCGCCGAGGTTGGGGCCGAAGATGTCGTCGCCGCCCTCGAGGTACTTGATGGCGTATTTCGTGTTCATCGGGTGGGGCTCCCAGCCCAGGAACACGATCGGCTCCTTGCGCTTCGTCGCGCGCTCCACCTGGGCCAGCATGCCCTGCTCGCTGGACTCGACGAGCTGGAACTTCTTCACCCCGAACTTGTCGTCCTTGATCATGTCCAGGATCAGCCGGTTGCCGTCATTGCCCGGCTCGATGCCGTAGATCTTGCTGCTGAGCTGCTTTTGGAACTTGGTGATGTCGGCGAAGGTCTTCAGCCCGGCGTCGTAGGTGTAGACGGGCACCGCGAGCGTGTACTTCGCGCCCTCCAGGTTGACGCCGACGATCTCGACCGACTTGTCCTCGATGTAGGGCTTGCGGTCCGCCTCCATGGTCGGCATCCAGTTGCCGAGGAAGACGTCGATGTCCTTGTTCTTCATCGACGTGTAGGTGACGGGCACCGAGAGCACCTGCGTCTTTGGCGTGTAGCCGAGCCCCTTCAGCACCAGCGAGGTCGCGGCGGTGGTGGCGGTGATGTCGGTCCACCCCACATCCGCGAAGCGGACGGTCTTGCAGGCGGCGGCGTCCGCGGCCTGGGCCGAGGTGGCGGTGAAATGGGTGGCGAGGCCAGCGGCGATAATCACGGCGGCCGAAATCGATTTGCGCATGATGTGTCTCTCTTGTGCTTGGCGGCAGGACACGCCGCGCAACGCCCTCCCTCAGGCGCTACGCTCATGGTGGAGCACAAAGCGGCCCTGCGAAAGAGGGGATTCAGCTTCAAACCTCCAGCTGGCGACAGTGCGCGCGTCGATCCCGAGTCAGGGATCGACGATGACCGCGTTCAGCTTGTTGCCCGTGGGGTCACGCACGTACGCCGTGTAGAACGTCGGCAAATATTGCGGGCGCAGCCCGGGGCCGCCTTCGTCGGAGCCGCCGTTGGCGAGCGCCGCGGCATGGAAGGCGTCGACGGCCTCGCGGCTCGGGGCGTGGAAGGCCACGTCGACGCCATTCCCGTAGCTCGCATGTCCACCGTTGAACGGGGTCATGATGAAGAGCTGCGACCGGGGTTTGGCGTCGCCCACCGGCGGCGGGCCGTATCCGAGTTCGCCGTCTCGCGTAGACAGCCGGACGTAGCCGAGCGGCGCGAGCACGGCGTCGTAGAAGCGGCCGGCGGCTTCGAGGTCGTCGGCGCCCAGTGTGACGTAGCGCAGCATGGGGTCGTCCTCAGTCGGGTTCCGAGCCAAAGAACTGGCGCCATCGCCAGCTCCCGTTCAGTCGCTGGAAGATCAAGAGGGCGTTGTAGGGGCGACGTTCGTCGCTGTCGCCGCCGCGCATGACGAGGTCGCCTTCCACGAAGACCCAGGCGACCTGGCCCTCCACCGTGATCTCCCGCGAGGGCCACTCGAATACGAGCTGTCGGGGATTGGCGAACTTTCGCGAGAGCTCATCGCGCGTGCGGAACACCTCGCCCCGCTCGGATCCTACGAGGTGGAAGCCGCGCTCCGTCCAGAGCTCGTCGAGCAGGGCCGCGTCGCGGTTGCGCAGGAGCGTCACGAACCGGTCGATCCTGGCGTTGATGTCGACCTCCGCCTGGCTCACGGGAGATCCCTCGCTGCAGGTCGGCCGCAGCCCGTCCGCCCAGCGCACCGCAGCATGCCATGGCGCGTCATCGTTCTTCCTCCCCATCTCCAGCTGGACATGGTGGAGCAAGTCGGTGCGAAAGACGATCCGCTTCGCTAGGAGGCTTGCGAAAACTCGACCTTGCTGTCCTCGACAGGCATGGCGGAGCTGCTGAACAGCCGCCAGCGCCAGCGGCCGTCCGCGCGCTGGAAGATGCAGATGACCCGATGCGGCTTGTATTCCACCGAATCCGGGTAGGTGAGGACCAGGTCGCAATCCGCGATGGCCCAGGCCACATCGCGTTCGCGCAAGACCTTCACGTCGCTCCAGCCGAAGGACAGACGGACCGGCAGCGCAAAAATTTCGTCGAGCCGTGCGGCGAGCTCGGCCCGGGTGTGCGTCTCGTCCCCGAACTCGGGGCCGATCAGGCTGAAGCCGAGGTCGCTCCACAACTCGTTCACAAGGGCCCGGTCGCGCCCGAACACGAGCGCGCTGAACTGCTCGAGCTTCCAGAGGATCGCCTGATCCTCTACATCCACTGCTGGTTCCGCGAGCATAACGCCTCCTCGCAACTCTGAGGCGATATTCATGACGGACTGCAGATAAAAAATTGATAAAGAACAAAAAAGCCGGGTGTCTTTCTTCGTCCTGGCCCGCTCAGTGCGTCGCGTCGGGCATCGAGGCCTTCTTGCGCTCGATGTAGTCGCGCAGCGCCTCGTCGATGGCGGGGTCGAGCTCCGGCGCTTCGTATTCTGCGAGCATCTTCTTCCAGAGCTTGTTGGCGCGCTGCGAGGCGTCGAGCCGGCCCTCGGCCTCCCACTGCTCCACCGAGTTGTTGTCGGCGATCGACGAGCGGTAGAACGCGGTCTCGAAATTGGCCTGCGTGTGGGCGCAGCCGAGGAAGTGGCCGCCGGGCGCGACCTCGTGGAAGGCCTGCATGCCCTGGCCGTTCTCGCTGAGGTCGATGCCCTTGGCGAGCACGTGCATCATGCCGAGCTGGTCGCAATCCATCACGAACTTCTCGTAGGAGGAGGCGAGCCCGCCCTCCATCCATCCTGCCGCGTGCAGAACGAAGTTGGCCCCGCCGTGGATCGTGGGCACCAGCGTCTGCGCGCTCTCGTAAGCGGCCTGTGCGTCCGGCAGCTTGGAGGCGCAGAGCGAGCCGCCCGTGCGGAACGGCATGTTCATGCGCCGCGCGAGCTGCCCCGCGCCATAGATGGCCAGCGCGGCTTCCGGCGTACCGAAGGTCGGCGCGCCCGACTGCATGGACAGCGTCGACACGAAGGTGCCGAAGATCGCCGGCGCGCCCGGCCGCACGAGCTGCACGAAGGAAACGCCGGCCAGCACTTCCGCCAGCACCTGCGCCAGCGTGCCAGCCACCGTCACCGGGCTCATCGCGCCCGAGAGGATGAACGGCGTGATGATGACCGCCTGGTTGTTCTGGGCGTAGACATCCGCCGCGCCGAGCATGGTGTTGTCCCACACCATCGGCGAGTTGGCGTTGATGAGGCTCGTGACCACGGTGTTGGACTGCACGAAGTCCTTGCCGAAGACGATCTCGGCGAGCCGCACCGTATCGAGCGCTCGGTCGGGGTGCGTGACGGAGCCCATGAACGGCTTGTCGGAATACTTGATGTGCGAATAGACCATCTCGAGATGGCGCTTGTTCACGGGCAGGTCGACTGGCTCGCACACCGTCCCGCCGGAGTGGTGCATGAACGGGTTCATGTAGGCGAGCTTCACGAAGTTCTGGAAATCCTCGATCGTGCCGTAGCGCCGGCCCTTGTCGAGGTCGTGCACGAAGGGCGAGCCGTAGACCGGCGCGAACACCGTGTCCTTGCCGCCGATGTGGACGCTGCGCTCGCGGTTGCGCGCATGCTGCATGTAGTCGGTCGGCGCGGTGGAGATCAGCTGTCTCGCGAGGCCGCGGGGGAAGCGCACGCGCTCGCCCTTGATGTCGCAACCCGCGCCCTTCAGCAGTTCGAGCGCGCGCGGATAATCGCGGAACTCGATGCCGATCTCCTGCAGGATCGTTTCGGCGTTGTGCTCGATGAGCGCGAGGCCTTCCTCGCTGAGGATCTCGGTCGTCGGGATGTTGCGCGTGATGTAGGGGATCGACGTCGCACCGCGCTGGGCGCGCGCCTGCCGGCGGGCCTCGCGGCCCCGGCGGGCTTCGCGGGGGGCGTGTTCGACAGCGGCGTCCTGAATGGGTTCGCTCACGGCGACCTCCGGAATGCGGCCGCTGGATGCGCGGCCTCGGGTCTTTTCATGCGTGTTGTCCGCGACGGTAGGCCCGGCCTGTGGGGGCAACTCACGCGTCTGCGCCGCCCACTTGTCCCGGCGCGTCACAAGTCGCGTTCTCGACATGACATGCCTGGATGCGACACCTATGGCGCGCCTTCGACAGTGGGCGTCGTGGCGCGATGAGCCCTGCGCATCCCGCGCCGCGACAGTCCGAGGCAGACCATGCGCAGCGGCCGGCATCGTCACGCCGCCGGATCGGCATGCGACACGAGCATCGGGGAACGGATCCATGAAGACACAGGCGCGCGTGGTCGTCATCGGTGGCGGCGTGGTGGGCGTCTCGACGCTCTACCATCTCGCCAAGAAGGGCTGGTCGGACGTGGTGCTGATCGAGCGCAAGGAGCTCACGTCGGGCTCCACGTGGCACGCTGCGGGCCTGCTGCCGCTGTTCAACATGAGCTACTCGGTGGGCCAGATCCACAAGTACTCGGTGGCGCTCTACAAGACGCTGGAGGAGGAGACGGGCCAGCATGTCGGCTTGCGCCAGGTTTCCAACATCCGCCTCGCCCGCACCAAGGACCGTTGGGACGAGTACATGTATTACGCCGGCGTCGCCAAGACGATCGGCATCGACGTGAACCTGCTGACCCCCGAGCAGGTGAAGGAGGTCTGGCCCCTCTGCAACATCGACGGGATCATCGGCGCGATCCAGCATCCCGACGACGGCTATGTGCAGCCGGCCGACCTAACCCAGGCCTTCGCCAAGGGCGCGCGCACCCACGGGGCGGAGATCTACCGCTACACCACCGTCACCGGCATCGAGCCGACGGCCGAAGGCTGGATCGTGCGCACGGACAAGGGCGACATCGCCTGCGAACACATCGTGTCCTGCACCGGCAACTTTGCGCGCAAGACAGGCGCGATGGTCGGGCTCGACATCCCGGTCATCCCCGTCGAGCACCAGTACATCGTGACGGAGCCTCACCCCGCCATCGTGGAGCGCCACAAGCAGGGCCTGCCGGAGATGGGCGTGCTGCGCGAGTCGGACTCGTCCTGGTACATGCGCGAGGAGGCTGGCGGCCTCATCCTCGGCCCCTACGAGAAGGGCGCGCCGGTCTGCTACGTCGACGGGCCGGACAAGGAGAGCGAGTACGAGCTGTTCCAGGAGGACCTGGAGCGGCTGGAGCCGCACATCGAGACTGCCATCGTGCGCGTGCCCGCCTTCGGAGAAGTCGGCATCAAGAAGGTCTACAACGGCGCCATCGCCTACACGCCGGATGGCAGCCCGATCATCGGGCCGGCCTGGGGCGTGAAGAACTTCTGGCTCAACGAGGGGCACTCCTTCGGCGTCACGGCGGCCGGCGGCGCCGGGTGGCAGCTCGCGAACTGGATCGTCGACGGCGAGCCCACCATCGACATGATGGGCGTCGACCCCCGGCGCTTCGGGCCCTACGCGACGCAGGGCTATCTCCGCGCCAAGAACGAAGAGGCCTACGCCAACGTCTTCACGCCTCACTATCCCGACGAGGAGCGCACGGCGGCCCGCCCGCTGAAGACCGCCCCGAACTACGAGCGCATGAAGGCGCTCGGCGCGGTGTTCGGCAGCGTCTATGGCTGGGAGCGGCCCAACTGGTTCGCGCCTGCCGGCTACGAGGTCTCGAAGGCCGAGCTCAACACCGACGACGTGCTGCTCAACGAGAACCACGCCCCGCCCGCGCACGACGGCAAGATCAAGGAGAAGTGGAGCTTCCGCCGCTCCAACTACTTCCCCTTCGTCGGCGACGAGATCAAGAATGTCACCAACGGCGTCGGCCTGCAGGACATGTCGCCCTTCGCCAAGGCCATCGTGTCGGGTCCGGGCGCGCGGGAGTGGCTGGACTCCATCCTGGCCAACCGCATCCCCAAGAACCGCGGCCGCATCGCGCTGTGTCACCTGCTGTCCGCCAATGGCGGCACGCGGGCGGAGTTCACCGTGTATGAGCGCGCGCCGGGGCAGTTCTACCTCGTCTCGGCGGGCGCGCTGGAGCGGCACGACCACGACACGCTGCGCAAACTGCTGCCCGCCGACGGAAGCGTGCTGTTCCAGCCGATCACCACGTCCTACGGCGTGATGATCGTGGCCGGCCCGCGCTCGCGCGAGCTGCTGCAGGGGCTCACCGACGCTGACCTTTCCAACGCCGCTTTCCCCTGGCTCACGGGCAAGCCGATCTCGGTCGGCCATGTCGGCGTGGACGCGCTACGCGTGAACTTCGTGGGCGAGCTCGGCTGGGAGCTGCACCACCCGCTGGAGACGCAGAACGCGCTGTTCGACCTCATCATGAAGGAGGGCCAGCGCTTCGGCATCAAGCCATTCGGCATCCGGGCGATGATGTCGATGGCGCTTGAGAAGTCCTACCGGCTGGTCGGGCGCGAACTCTCCATCGAATACTCGGCCTTCGAGTCCGGCCTCGACCGCTTCGTGCATCCCAACAAGGGCCAGTTCCTTGGGCGCGACGCGCTGGTGGCCTGGCGCGAGAAGGGCTTCGCCAACCGCTTCGTCACCATGGAAGTCCACGGCGTGACGGACTGCGACGCCCGCGGCTCCGAGCCCATTTACAGGGGCGACGAGGTGGTGGGCCGCATCACCTCCGGCGGCTATGGCTGGCGTCTCGGCAAGTCCATCGCGCTCGGCATGGTGAAGCCGGAGCTGGGCGACATCGGCACGGAGCTGGAGATCGCCATCCTCGGCGAGCGCCGGAATGTGACCATCGTCGAGGAGAGCCCGTTCGACCCGCAGAACGAACGGCTGAGGGGGTGAGCGTCCCTCCTCTCCCTTGCGGGGAGGGACAGGGATGGGGCTCGCGCCAACGCCGAGGGATTGCTGGCGCCCAAAGGCTTCAATTGCTGCCATTGAGCGCCCCCCACCCCCAGCCCCTCCCCACAAGGGGGAGGGGAGTTCCGCGGCGGCTCGGGCGAGCAAGGCACCCTCATTTCGTCATTCCGGGCGCTGCGCTTCGGCCGGGATGACATTCGTGTATATCGGGGGGCCATCGAGCCCCGCCAAACTGACCTGAGCCATCCCCCATGACGCGCTACGCCATCGGCATCGACACCGGCGGAACCTACACCGACGCCGCGCTCATCGACGCGGGTGCGCGGACGGTGCTCGCCAAGGCGAAGGCGCTGACGACGAAGGGGGACCTCTCCATCGGCGTCACCGAGGCGTTGGACAAGGTGCTGGACGCGGCGGGCTCCGATGCCGGGGCCAACGGCCACGGCGTCGCGGGCGAAGACATCGCGCTCGTCTCGCTCTCCACCACGCTCGCCACCAACGCCATCGTGGAGGGGCACGGCTCCGCCATCGGCGTGATCCTCGTCGGCTTCGACGACAAGATGGCCGAGCGCACCGAGATCGCCCGCGCCATCCCCGGCGCTCGGGTGTTGCGCGTGTCCGGCGGTCACGACCATGGCGGCAGCGAAGCGGAGAAGCTCGACGAGCCCGCCGTGGCCGCGTTCCTGCGCGAAACCGGCGGGGCGGTGGAGGCCTACGCCGTCGCCTCGCACTACTCCGTTCGCAACCCGGCCCACGAGCAGCGCGTGCGCGCGCTCGCCGCCGAGCTCACCGGCCGGCCCACCACCCTTTCCAGCGACCTCGCCCACGCGCTCGATGCGCCGCGCCGGGCGCTCACCGCCGCGCTGAACGCGCGCATCATCGCCCGCATCGTGGCGCTGGTGGCGGCCGTGCGGCTCTCCATGCACCGGCACGGCGTCGACGCGCCGCTGATGATCGTGAAGGGCGACGGCACGCTGGCCGACGCCGACGCGGTGGCGCAGCGCCCGATCGAGACCATTCTTTCCGGCCCCGCCGCGAGCGTGATCGGCGCGAAGTTCCTCTCCGGCCTCGCCGACTTCGTGATCTCCGATATCGGCGGCACCACCACCGACGTCGCCGTGCTCGAGAACGGCTGGCCCCGGCTCGACCGCTCCGGCGCCATAGTGGGCGGGCGGCGCACGCTGGTGCGCGCCATCGACATGCGGACCTTCGGGCTCGGCGGCGACAGCGAGGTCGACTTCGAGAACGACGGCCGCGTGGTGCTGCGCACCAATCGCATCGTGCCGGCCTCGCTGCTGGCGAGCCGCCATCCTTCCGTGCTGCGCCACATGCGCAAGGTGCTGGCGGACCCCGAGGGCGAGCCCTATGCCGGGCGCTTCCTGGTGCGGCCCTTCGGGCACGATGGCGGCGCGGTCGCGGCGGACTTGAGCGGGCGCGAGCGCGACATGCTCGACCTCGTGCAGGGCGAGCCCATTCCGATGAAGGATGCGGTGAAGGGCCCCTCCAACCACCGCGCGCTGGACCGGCTGGTGGGGCTGGGGCTGCTGCAGGTCTCCGGCTTCACGCCGAGCGACGCGGCGCATGTTCTGGGGCTGCAGGGCCAGTGGCTGCGCGAGGGCGCGGTGCTGGCCGGCGCGCTGTTCAAGCGCTGGCGGCGCATGAGCCCCTCGCTGGACGCCGGCAACGCCGAGGCCTTTGCGCGGGAGTTCGCCGCCGATGTCATCGACGCCGTGGTGGCCAAGACCGGTCGCGTCATACTGGAGACGCTGGCCGGCGGGCCGCTGGATGGCGCAGCCGCGCCGCTGGTCGAGGCGGTGGTGAGCGGCGCGGGCAAGCTGCGCGGGCTCTCCGTCGCCATCGGCCCGGTGTCGCCGGTCGTCGCCGTCGGCGGTCCGGCGGGCGTGTACTATCCGCAGGTGGGCGAGCGGCTCGGCTGCGCCATCGTCCTGCCCGAGCATGGCGACGTCGCCAATGCCGTTGGCGCGGCGGTGGGCGTGGTGAAGGCGCAGGCCGTGGTCGAGATCTCCTCGCAGGGCATGGGCGCGTGGCGCATCCACGCCGACGGCGAGCCCATCCCCGTCGCGGACCCGGGCGAGGCGCTGGCCCGCGCCCGCGCCATGGCCGAGGAGGCCGCCCGCGCCGGCGCGCTCGCCATGGGCGCGACGCATCCCATTGTCGAGGTCCACATCGACCGCGTCGACCTGCCCGACATGCAGGGCGACCGCGGCCTCATCGCCGCGACCATCATCGCCGAGAGCTGGGGTGCGCCGAAGGCCGTAGAAGACGAGGACGCAGTGGAGCCGGGGCTGGCCTGAAGCCCGCAGCCGCGCGACACTGACGAACGAGCGGGGGAGGGGGACCCATGAAGATCACCGGCATCGAGATCACGCAGCATCGCCATCATTTCGATCCGCCCTTCCATGCGAGCTGGGACACCAAGCCCCGCACCTTCTGGGACGCCACCATCGTGCGCGTGCACACGGACGAGGGGCTGACGGGCATCGGCTCCGGCGACCTGATGGGCGGCTTCGCCGGGCACGAGCACCTCTTCATCGGGCAGGACCCGATGGACCTCGAGCGGCACTACCGCATCATCAACAACATCCAGTTCCACTATGGCCGCTGCTGGCCGCTCGACCTCGCGCTGTGGGACCTCGCCGGCAAGATCACCGGCCAGCCCGTGTTCAAGCTGCTCGGCGGCCTCACCGACCGCATCCCCGCCTACGCGTCCTCCGGCACGCTGCGCGACCCCGCCGCGCTCGCCGACGCCGCGGTGGCCTACAAGGAGCGCGGCTTCAAGGCGATGAAGATCCGCTTCCACCGCGGCGACTGGCGCAAGGACATCAAGGCGCTGGAGGCCGTGCGGGCGAAAGTCGGCGACGCCTGGCAGCTGATGGTCGACTGCAACCAGGGCTGGCGCATGCCGTGGGACACGTACCCCGCCTGGTCGCTGAAGGACGCCGTGCAGGTGGCGCGCGAGCTCGAAAAGCTCGGCGTCTACTGGATGGAGGAGCCGCTCTTCCGCAGCGACCGCGAGGGCATGGCCCGCCTGCGCCAGATGACGGACGTGCGCATCGCCGGCGGCGAGATGACGCGCGAGCTCTACGAGTTCCGCGACCTCATCGTCGACCAGTGCCTCGACATCCTGCAGCCCGACGCCGCCCTCGTCGGCGGCATCAGCGGCCTGCGCCGCGTGGCCCAGATGGCGCAGGAGCACAACCTCGTCTTCACGCCCCACACCTGGACCAACGGCATGGGCGTGATGGCCAACGCCCATCTCACCGCGGGCGTGACGGAAGGCGTGTTCCTGGAATTCCCCTACGACCCCCCGGAATGGGGCCTCGACCGCCGCGACTACATGATGGCCAAGCCCCTGGAAGTGGACGCCGACGGCATGATCGTTCTGCCCCGCGAGCCGGGGCTGGGCTACGCGGTGAACGAGGAGATGCTGGCGAAGACACGGGTGGGGTGAGGGGGAAGCCGCCGCCGCCTCGCCCGGCGCAGCACCCCCGCTCGTCGTCCCCGGCGAGCGAAGCGAGGGAAGGGGACCCAGGGGACCGGGTTCGCTCCCGGGTGAGCGCCCCTCTAGCTCCCACGAAACGCCTCACCCAGTCGCCTGGGTCCCCTTCCCCTCCGCTGCTCCGCAGCTCCGGCCGGGGATGACCGGCGCGGTTCACGTCACCCCATGCTCGTCTTCGCCCCGTTACACTCCCCGTCATCCCCGGCGAGCGAAGCGAGGGAAGGGGACCCAGGAGACCGGGTTCGCTCCCGGGTGAGCGCCTCTTTCAAGCTCCCCCGCAACAGCTCGCCCAGTCCCCTGGGTCCCCTTCCCCTCCGCTGCTCCGCAGCTCCGGCCGGGGATGACCGGCGCGGTTCACGTCACCCCATGCTCGTCTTCGCCCCGTTACACTCCCCGTCATCCCCGGCGAGCGAAGCGAGGGAAGGGGACCCAGGGGACCGGGTTCGCTCCTGGGTGAGCGCGTCATTCAAGCTCCTCCGAACAACTCGCCCAGTCGCCTGGGTCCCCTTCCCCTCCGCTGCTGCGCAGCTCCGGCCGGGGATGACCGGCGCGCTTCACGTGACCCCATGCTCGTCTTCCCCCCGCTACATTCCCCGTCATCCCCGGCGAGCGAAGCGAGGGGAGGGGACCCAGGGGACCGGGTTCGAGGGGCGCCGAGGCGCGTCTCCCGCGCGGGACGCTGCCGGGACCGTGCTACGATCCCTGCGATGATCGGAGGGATTGGCCATGCTCTCAGCTGCGATGACATCGGCGCTTGCCGGCGAGGTGCTCGCCACCATGGCCGGGCCCGGCGAGATCGAGCCTTTCACCACCCGCTACCCCGGCTTCGACCTCGGCGACGCCTACGCCATCGTCTCGGAGGTGCGGCGGCGGCGCGAGGCCCGCGGCGAGCGGATCGTCGGGCGGAAGATCGGCTTCACGAACGCGAAGGCCTGGGCCGGCTATGGCATCGCCGCCCCCATCTGGAACTACCTCTATGACCGGACGACGCTGGACCTGACCGGCGACGACATCTTCGCGCTGGGCCAGCGCCCCAATGTGCGGATGGAGGTCGAGATCGCGCTGGGCCTCTCGGCGGCTCCCGCGCCGGACATGGACGAAGACGCGCTGCTCGGCTGCGTGGAGTGGGTGGCCCTCGCCTTCGAGGTCTGCTCCTCGGTGTTCCCCGGCTGGCGGTTCAAGGTTCCCGACCCGGCGTCGACCGGCGTCCACGTCGCGCTCCTCATCGGCCCCCGCCGCACCATCGCGGGAGACCGCGCCCCATGGCGCGCGGACCTGGCGAGCTTCACGGCCGTCCTGTCCGAAGACGGCGGCGCCCGGGCCGAAGGCGGCGGCGCACAGGTGCTGGGAAGCCCACTGTCCGCGTTCGGCCACCTCGTCCGCGAGCTGGCGCGCTATGGCGGCGAGCCGTTGGGGCCGGGCGATGTCGTCACCACCGGCACGCTGACCGAGGCGCTCCCGGCGAGGGCTGAGGAGCGTTGGCGGGCGAGTGTAGCGGGGGTTCCGCTGGAGGGGATCGAGGTGCGGTTGGGGTGAGGGGGTGTGGGGGGGATGGGTAACTTGTTCGCGGCTCGCCGACGCTGGCCCTATGATGCCTTTCGGCTAATGACAACGGCTCTGTCGCGCGAACAACGCATGAGATGGCGATTGCGGCAACGCGAGGCTTCGCCTCACAAGTCAGAGCGTGGGGAACTCGGCCGCCAGCAGCTTTCGCCCGGTGGGGTTGATCCGCTCGCCGATCCTGAAGAAGCGATGATCGCTGCCGATGATCACCTTCTTCTTGTCCGATGTGATGACCGTATCCGTCATGCCCTCTCCTGTTGCGCGCCCGCGGCGCAGCCCTGTTGACGCGTCTACCCGCCCCGCTCCCCAGCGAAACCGCGGATGCACTGATAGCGGAGAACGGTATTTCGCGAAGCGTCGCCTCTGTCGCGGAGCAACGCTGGCGGGGGTGGAAGCGGCAGAGGGGGGTGGCGGGCGATTCTCTGCTCACGCAGAGAAGAACGCTTAGTTACCGGCAAGCGCATGGATCACTAATCTCGGATCCCCCGGCTACCCAAGCCAATTGACGTATCCACACTGCCCAAGCCAGGCACAAAAAGATTGTTTAAGGAGTACAAGCGGGTAAGCTCGATCTGCTGACGATGATTCCAATGCATATAGTCACGGTCAAAAATCTTTATTCCTCTTATAACAGACTCTATCTTCTCAAAAACAATTCGTGGATCTGTAATCGATCGAACACCGCCGCTTTGATGCACTATACCGCCACGCTCTCCTGCGATACTCTCAATCTTATCCCAAAAATTATCGGGAAAACTGTCGCTTTCGAGTCCGACAAACTCAAAAAAATCTCCAATTCGGCTCCAGTTCGAATTATTGTTTCTCGTCCAGTTCTTTCGTCTTTCCTGTATCTTCTCTACATAGAGCTTTCCTGCGGAACACTTCGCAAGTGACGAGGCCAAGAAGGCCATTTGGTAAGCATCCAAGGCTGCTGTCACAACCCACTCAAAGTAGGTCTCCAGTTCCGCGACAAACAGGACTATAAATGCCTCACAGAGAGCCTGCTCCTTATCGGTGGGCGTCCAGACCGTGCCCGGTGGCGGAAAAATGTACTGACCGGGGCCAGCTTTCAGCAAATCCCGGTGTCTCTTTGCCACCTGCCGGCGCAATACAAGGAAGGCATCACTATGGGACATCATAGTCAATGACGCGCTCAGAATTGATGTATGACGAAGCCTCTATAATATCAAACTCTTTTAATGAGTCACCCCATATTGCTAGCCGATAATACACGGCATCTATTGACTTAGTTGTTGTCTCTAGTGCATCTCTGAACACAAAATTCGTTGAACATAGAAGCTTAAAACGTTCAACCAAATCTCCGGATCTTATACTAAAACGACGAGTATTTCGATCGTCTCGGAGATAAAACATCATTACGTCGAAGACGGCTCTGTTTAATCGATTTTCCCATCGATCTCCCGTCCATTTTCTGAAGGCGGACTCCTTTCCAAATGCTTCGACAACGCAATCGTAGGCAAGCTCGAATCTTTGGCATTTCTCTCTGACTATTTGCTCCACGGAGAACCAGTTCTCATTGAGATCTTTGGCCGTGTGATCAAGAAATGACTTGAGATTGCCCCGGTAACTACTTATGAAGAACTGAAAACCTAGGTATCTAAGTATTAGCTCTAGATCGCGCATGCGAAAATCAGGTTCCGCACCAGGAAAAATACTCCTAAGCGCGCGACTGTGATTAGCATACTCGACCATGAAATCCGAGAAAGGCCCAGGGATTAATGCTTGACGGAGCTCCTGGGGGGACAACTTCACACTTCCCGAGTTCAGTCGTAAAAATATACTGTATAGTACATCGTCTTTGCGCCAGCCTCGTATTACATTAGTCCTAATCGTATAATTTTCAAGAGTCGTTATAACAGCAGGATTAGATAAACTAAGTTCAGTAATTGCCATTCCATTTACATTGTCCAGCTCTTTCAATCCAGCAAGCCTAAATCTATTGTATACTGAATCCGGCATTAGGCCGAAAAACTGAGCTAATGTTGTGAGTCTTTGTTTTCCGTCCACAACAATGTATGTCTTAGAATTACCTCTCTCCGCCAACGTAAGAGGCGGAACAGGAAAATTCAACAAAATGGACTCTATGAACAGGCTCTTTTTATGAATGTTCCACGCATCTCGCCTTTGAAATTTCGGCGCAAGATCGATGCTTCCCTTTGTAACCTGATTAACAATTGTTTCAACTGTCCAATCAGTGTTATAGAGTACCGCGCCTGCAAGTGATTTACCCCCGACATGAATATCGTCGAGGTCTTCATCGCTTGGATCTTCAAAGTCTTCAAAGTCTGGCTGATTAGCATTTACCATAGAGCAATCCGCCCTGTTATTACGTCCGATCAAACGAGCCCGTAAGAGCTTCTGTGAGACGCACAGATGCTTATGACTGAAAACCAGTCATTGCCGCACCGAGAGTTCTCAATCAGCGTAGCAGGCCTCATTAGCTTGCGCGAGCGTTCTTCGTTAGCATCTCCACCCCCATCTGCTGCCCGATTGTGACTGAGCAGCCTAAAGCACTAACGTCGTTTCCGCGCGTCCACCGAGTCAACTCGCCTGAGCGCGAGCATCTCCCAACCAGCGGTACGCTTGTGCCGCATGGGAGGCGTGGTTGGCTAGGCCACCCCGAATCAAGTTTGGGGCGGCCATGCCGCGGCGGGTGTTTTTGCGAGAGGCCCGAAGAGCCGGAGCCTCCCTCACCCCCGCATCCGCTCCCCCTTCGGGTCGAACAGCGCCTCCCTCAGCACCCTTGCCCTGCGCCGCTCGCCGATCACCTCGATCTCGAACCCCTCCTCCGCCTCGGCCAGCGCCTTGGGCACGTAGCCCATGGCCACGGAGGCCTGCGAGCCGTGGGCGTAGCCGCCGGAGGTGATCCAGCCCACCACCTGGCCGTCGTGCCAGACGGGTTCGTCGCCGATGCAGTCGCTGTCGGTGGCGTCGACCTGGAAGACCACCAGGCGGCGCTCGCCGCCGGTCTCCTTCTCGCGGGCGGCGGCGTCGCGGCCGATGAAGTCGTTCTTGGCGAGGCTGACGAAGCGGCCGAGGCCGGCCTCGAAGGGGCCGTAGATGGGGCGGTATTCGCGCGCCCAGGTGCCAAAGCTCTTCTCCAGCCGCATGGAGTTCAGCGCGCGCAGGCCGAAATGGCCGACGCCGAGGTCCGCGCCCGTCTCCAGGATCAGCGCCAGCAGCGCGCGCTGGTATTCCGGCCGCACCCAGATCTCGTAGCCGAGATCGCCCGTGAAGGTGACGCGGCCGACGATGGCGGGGATGGGGCCGAGGTCGAACTCGCGGATCGCCATGAAGGGGAAGGCGGAGGTCGCGATGTCGATGGAGGCGATGCGCTGCAGCAGCTCGCGCGAGCGCGGGCCCGCCACGGAAAGGCCGACGAGGTTCGCGCCCATGGCCTCGATGCGGACGCCGGTCGCAAAACCCATGGCGGTCGCCTGCGCGGAGAACCAGCGCATGTGGTACTCCTCCGCCGGGCCGGAGCCGACGATGAGGAACCTCTCGGGCCCGAGCTTGGCCAGCGTGAAATCGCCGATCAGCTTGCCCTCGTGGTTCAGCATGGGGGTGAGCACCATGCGGCCCTGCGCCGGCACCTTGTTGGCGAGCAGGCGGGAGAGATAGGCCTCCGCACCCTCGCCGGTGATCTCGTACTTCGCGTAGCCGGACGTCTCCATCACGCCCACGCCCTCGCGCACGCGCCGGCACTCGGCTGCGACGTGGGGGAAGTCGTTGGATCGGCGGAAGCTGAACACGTCGGCCGCCTCGTCCTTCGAGGGGGCGAACCAGAGCGGATATTCCAGCCCGTAGGCCTCGCCCATGACGGCGTTGTCGGCGACGAGCCGGTCGTAGATCGGCGTGGTGCGCAGCGGGCGGCCGGCGGGCAACTCCTCGTTGGGGAAGCGGATGCGGAAGCGGCGGGAGTAGTTCTCGCGCACCTTGGTGTTGGTGTGGCCCAGCGTCGCCCAGGAGCCGTAGCGCGCCACGTCCATGCCCCACACGTCGAAGCCGGGGTCGCCGTTCACCATCCAGTTGGAGAGCGCGAGGCCGACGCCGCCGCCCTGGCTGAAGCCCGCCATGACGCCGCAGGCCACCCAGTAATTCCGCATGCCGCGCACCGGGCCGACCAGCGGGTTGCCGTCCGGCGCGAAGGTGAAGGGGCCGTTGATGATCTTCTTGATGCCGGCGTTCTGGAAGGCGGGGAAATGCTCGAAGCCCACTTCCAGCGAGGGCGCGATGCGCTCGAGGTCCGGCTCCAGCAGGTCCTGCCCGAAGTCCCAGGGCGTTTCTTTCTCGGACCACGGCTTGCAGGCGCGCTCATAGGTGCCCATCAGCATGCCGCCGCGCTCCTGGCGCGTGTAGATCTCGCCCTCGAAATCGAGCGCGGTGATGACCTCCTTGCCCGTGGCCGCGTTCACCTCGGCCACCTCCGGCATGTCCTCGGTGAGGAGGTACATGTGCTCCATGGCGAGCACGGGCAGCTCCAGCCCCACCATCCTCCCACACTCCCGCGCCCACAGCCCGCCGGCGTTGACGACGTGCTCGGCGTGGATCGCGCCCTTCTCGGTCATCACGTCCCACGTGCCGTCGGCGCGCTGGGACATGTCCGTCACGCGGTTGCGCAGCACGATCTCGGCGCCGTTGATCTGCGCCGACTTGGCGTAGGCGTGCGTGGTGCCGTAGGGGTCGAGGTGGCCCTCCAGCGGATCGTACATGGCGCCGACGAAGCGGCTCTCGTCGATCAGCGGCATCCGGCGCTTGGCTTCGGCGGCGGAGATGATCTCCGTGTGCATGCCGAGGTAGCGCCCCTTCGCGTGCGCCATCTTCAGCCAGTCCAGCCGGTCCTGCGTGCCGGCCAGCATCACGCCCCCGGTAAGGTGCAGCCCGCAGGAGACGCCGGACTTGGCCTCGATCTCCTTGTAGAGCTCCACCGTGTATTGCTGCAGCTTGGCGACGTTGGGATCGCCGTTCAGCGTGTGGAACCCGCCCGCGGCGTGCCAGGTGGAGCCGGAGGTGAGCTCCGCCCGCTCGATCAGCACCACATCCGTCCACCCGGCCTTGGTGAGGTGATAGAGCACCGAGCACCCGACGACGCCGCCGCCGATCACCACGGCCTGGGCATGGGTTTTCATGGTCTGGAATCCTGCTGGTTGAACATGATCCTGCCCGCGACCTTGCACGGGCCCGAGAGGAGGCGAGACATCGCCCGCCTCAATAATCCGTCGGCACGCCGCCTTCGGCCTTGCGGCGGGCGACGAAGGCTTCGAGCTCTTCCTGGATGGCGGGGTCGATCGGCGGCGGCTCGAAGGCTTCCAGCCGCTGCTTGTAGATGCGGTTCGCCGTGTCGTAGGCGGTGGGCGAGCCCGCCTCGCGCCAGGTCTCGTAGTTCCGCCAGTCGGAGATCATCGGGTTGAAGAAGGCGTGCCGGTAGCGCGCCTGCGTGTGGGCGCAGCCGAAGAAGTGACCGCCCGGGCCCACCTCGCGCATGGCGTCGAGCGCCAGTTCGTCGTCGTTGACGGCGACGGGCCGCAGGAATTCCGAGACCATGCCCAGCAGGTCCGCGTCCAGCACCATCTTCTCGAAGGAGGCGTGCAGCCCGCCCTCCATCCAGCCGGCCCCGTGCATCAGAAGGTTCACCCCGCCCATGATGGCGCCCCAGAGCGAGAACACGCTCTCATAGGCGGCCTGCGCATCGAGCGTGTTGGCGGCGTTGGCGTTCGACGAGCGGTAGGGCAGGCCGTAGCGGCGCGCCAGCTGGCCGCCGAGCAGGCAGGCCTTCATGTATTCCGGCGTGCCGAAGGCGGGCGCGCCGGACTTCATGTCGACGTTGGAGGTGAAGCCGCCATAGGCGAACGGCGCGCCGGGCCGCACGACCTGCGTGAAGACGAGGCCGGCCAGCGCCTCCGCGTTCTGCTGCGCCACCGCGCCGGCGACGGTGACCGGAGCCATCGCGCCGGCGAGCGTGAACGGCGTCAGCACCACCGGCTGGTTGCGCCGCGCCATCTGGATGATGCCCTCCAGCATCGGCCCGTCCAGCCGCAGCGGCGAGGACGAGTTGATGATGGTGAAGACGGAGGGCTCGCGCTCCAGCGTCGCGTCGTCGATGCCGCGCGCGATGCGCACGAGTTCGATGGCGTCCTGGTTGCGTTCCTTGCCCAGGGAGTAGGCGTGGATCGGCTTGTCCGACAGGGTGAGCATGTCGTAGAGCGCGTCGAGGTGGCGGACCGAGGCGTGGATGTCCGCGGGCTCCACGGGGTAGCCGCCCCACAGATGCACGGTGTCGAGGCTCTGCCCCAGCCGGATCAGGTTCTGGAAATCGGCTCGGTTGCCCGGCCGGCGTCCGCCCTCCCGGTCCGCCACATTCGGCGCGCTGGCGACCGAGCAGAACGCCACGGCGTCGCCGCCGATTTGCAGGTGGTTGGCGGGATTGCGCGCGTGCAGCGTGAACTGCTTGGGCGCGACGCCGATCATGGATTCCACGAGCCCGCGATCGAAGCGCACGCGCTCGCTGTCGGCCTTCACATCGGCGCCGGCCTTCTTCAGCATCGCCCGGGCTTCGACGTGGAGGAAGTCCATGCCGATCTCTTCGAGGACCGTCAGCGAGGCCTCGTGGATGGCTTCGAGCTGATCGGCGGACACGGCGGGCGTCGGCAGGAACGGAAGCCGCGGTTGCGTCTTGGGGAGCGCCGATCCGCCGCCCTCGGGCTCGGGACGGCCGCCGCGACGACCCCTGCGGCCACGCGCTTCGCTGACTTCCATGGAACGCTCCTCGGCGGTTCTCATCAGGGCTCGACGCCGGGCAGGTCGGTGGAACCGCATGCGAACGGTCTGACTCGTGGCGCAGTCTCGGCTATGAGCGAAGGGCAAAATGATCCCCGCCCGACGCTTGCTGGCCGAACGTCGACGTGCGGCGAGCCGCCCTCCTTGCCATCGCCAGCGACGCGGAAAGTTCTGTCGCGTTCGATGCAGCCGGTGTCTTGCAGGCGACAATGGGATATATCAAACCCATTCAAGGTGTTCGCACGGGCGAAATCCAGCTGGAGAGCAGGCTGATGGCTGACGACGATCTCGATCTGAGTGCGCTGTCCGACGAAGAACTCGTCGAGCAGATGCATGATGACCTCTATGACGGCCTCAAGGAGGAGATCGAGGAGGGTGTCCGCATTCTGCTGGGCCGCGGCTGGACGCCCTATGACGTGCTCACGCAGGCGCTCGTCGAAGGCATGCGCATCGTCGGCGTCGACTTCCGCGACGGCATCCTCTTCGTGCCGGAAGTGCTGATGTCGGCCAACGCCATGAAGTCCGGCATGTTCATCCTGCGCCCGCTGCTGGCCGAGACCGGCGCGCCGAAGATCGGCAAGATGATCATCGGCACCGTGAAGGGCGACATCCACGACATCGGCAAGAATCTCGTCTGCATGATGATGGAAGGCGCCGGCTTCGAGGTGATCGACCTCGGCATCAACAACCCCGTCGAGAACTACCTGGAAGCGATCGAGAAGCACCAGCCCGACATCGTCGGCATGTCGGCGCTGCTCACCACGACGATGCCCTACATGAAGGTCGTCATCGACACGCTGAAGGAAAAGGGCCTGCGCAACGACTATGTCGTGCTGGTCGGCGGCGCGCCCCTCAACGAGAACTTCGCCGAAACCATCGGCGCGGACGCCTATTGCCGCGACGCCGCGGTCGCCGTGGAGACCGCCAAGAGCTTCATGGCCCGCCGGCAGGGTTCGGTGCAGGCGCGCAACTGAGGCGGACGGGGGAGGGCTGACCATGGCGACCCCCCGAACGCTCGTGATCGCCTGCGGGGCGCTCGCGCGTGAACTCGTCGCGGTGATCGAGGCGAACGGTCTCGATCATCTGTCCGTCACCTGCCTGCCGGCCATCCTGCACAATCGGCCGGAGAAGATCCCCGAGGCGGTGCGCCGGAAGATCCGCGCCAACCGGGCGAAATACGACGCCATCCTCTGCCTCTACGGCGATTGCGGCACGGGCGGCATGCTCGATGCGGTGCTGGCGGAAGAGGGGGTCGAGCGGATCGAGGGCGCACACTGCTATGCCTTCTTTTCCGGCCTCGACGCGTTCGAGGCGATGCACGACGCGGAGCCCGGCACCTTCTACCTCACGGACTACCTCGTCCGGCACTTCGATCGCCTCATGATCAAGGGGCTCGGCCTCGACAGGTACCCGCAGCTGCTGCCGGACTATTTCGGCAACTACAAGCGCGTGGTCTATCTCGCCCAGGTCGAGGACGAGGCGCTGACCCGCAAGGCGCAGGCCGCCGCGCAGCGGTTGGGCCTCGCCTTCGAGCGGCGCTCCACCGGCATGGGCGGGCTCGCCGCGTTCCTCGACACATCCAGCAATTCGACCTCCGGAGCGGACGGCCATGGCGCAACTCACGATCGTGTACTGGCGTGACATCCCCGCCCAGGTGATCGTCAAGAAGGGCCGCGCCAGCGCCAAGCGCGAGTTGCCGGAGCGCTTCGTGCAGGCGATCGACATGGCGGCGATGCGCTCCGGCGCGGCGGCCACCGACGCCTATCTCGCCGACTGGCGGCGCGCCGACCCCGTGGAGTGCGGCGACGACATCGAGGCCGAGGCCGAGGCGGCAACCCAGCGCCTGCAGGCCGAATACGACCAGGAGGCGGTGAAGCGCCTCATCTCCAATCACGGCCGCGCGGCGCCGCAGGACTGACCAGGACACCCGCCATGCTCACCCCCACCGCCTTCGAACCGCGCGGCAAGCGCCCGCCCAGGGCCGACAGCTTCCGCATGCGGTTCGTCTCGATCCGCAACGCGCGCTTCATGGAGACGCTCTACAACGTCTTCGAGCCGACTATCGTGAAGCTGCATCCGCTGTTCAAGGCGATCGGCTACGAGCGGGCCGAACGCCCGGTCGCCGCCGTGGAGGCCGCCATCAAGGGCGCGCTGTTCGACTGCCGCATGTGCGGCCAGTGCATCCTGTCCTCCACCGGCATGTCCTGCCCCATGAACTGCCCGAAGAGCCTGCGCAACGGCCCTTGCGGCGGCGTGCGCGCCAACGGCAATTGCGAGGTCTACCCGGACATGCCCTGCGTCTGGGTGAAGGCCTGGGAGGGCAGCCAGCTCATGAAGGGCGGCGGCAGGATCAGCGAGGTGCAGCCGCCGGTGGATCACCGCCGCAAGGGCGAGTCCTCCTGGCTTTCCGTGGTACGCGCCGAGGCGGGCGACGCGCCGCCGCCGCCGAAGAAGCGCTGAGCCCTTTCCCGGCCCCACGCCGCATCGACGTCCGCCAAGCTCCACCGACCTCCGCCCTCCGAGCCCCGTCCATGTCCCTGATCACGCCGCATCCCGACGACATCGGCCCCGAGCCCCACGCGCCCCTGCCGCCGCTGGAGGGCCACTCCTCGCGCGGCCGGCTGGAGCGCGTCCTGCGCCGGGGCGAGTTCGCGGTGACGGCGGAGCTCAACCCGCCGGACTCGGCCGACGCCGAGGACGTCTACGAGCGCGCGCACATCTTCGAGGGCTGGGTGGACGGCATCAACGCCACGGACGGCTCGGGCGCGCACTGCCACATGTCGAGCGTGGCGATCTGCGCGCTGCTGACGCGCATCGGCTATTCGCCGATCATGCAGATCTCCTGCCGCGACTACAACCGCATCGCCATCCAGGGCAACGTGCTGGGCGCGGCGGCGCTGGGCGTCTGCAACATCCTCTGCCTCACCGGCGACGGCGTGCAGTGCGGCGACCACCCCGAGGCCAAGCCCGTCTTCGACCTCGACTCCACCTCGCTGCTGCAGACCATCCGCACCATGCGCGACGGCAACGCCTTCCTCTCCGGCCGCAAGATCACCTCGCCGCCGCAGGTGTTCATGGGCGCGGCCGAAAACCCCTTCGCCCCGCCCTATGACTTCCGGCCCATCCGCCTCGCCAAGAAGATCGCCGCGGGCGCGCAGTTCTGCCAGACGCAATACTGCTTCGACATTCCCATGCTGCAGTCCTTCATGACGCAGGTCCGGGACATGGGGCTGGACGAGAAATGCTTCATCCTCGTGGGCGTCGGCCCGCTCGCCTCGGCCCGCACCGCCAAGTGGATGCGCGCCAACGTGGCGGGCGTGCACATCCCCGATCACGTCATCGCCCGGCTGGAGGGCGCGACGAACCAAAAGGCCGAGGGCAAGAAGATCTGCGTCGAGCTGATCCAGCAGATCCGCGAGATGAAGGGCGTCTCCGGCGTGCACGTGATGGCCTACCGCCAGGAGGAGTACGTCTCCGAAATCGTCCACGAAAGCGGCGTCCTGCGCGGGCGCACGCCATGGCGGCGGGACCTGATGCCGAGCACGCAGGCCGTGGAGAGCTTGGGGGCGGCGTGAGGGGGGTGTCGCCACGCCGTCGCCAGCCCAGCCTGCATTGCCGCATGTGCTCAACGTCATGGCCGGGCTTGACCCGGCACCCACGACTTTCTTGCGAATGAGTGGCCCGCCCAACTCGTGGATGCCCGCGCCGAGAGCGGGCATGAAGGCATTGAGGCGGAGACGGCAGTAGCCGCGAGCCACAGGCCCAGCGGGCGGCGGCTCCAGTGATGCTCCACGCTCCTCACCGCGTCATGGCCGGGCTCGTCCCGGCCATCCACGACTTTCTTTGCCGCCGGTGCACGCCCAATTCGTGGATACCCGCGCCAAGCGCGGGCATGACGTGGGAGAGGCTAAGGGCGCTGGCTCACCCAGCCCTTGCGGTGAGGTGGCGGACGGCGTCGTCCAGGGCGGCCCCGATATCCGCATCGTCATGCTCGCCGCCCTCCGCGAGCGCCTCGTCCAGCAAAGTCCGGAGGTCGTGCAGCTTCGCTTCATGCGTGGCGAGCAAGTCGAGCGCCGCGGCCACAATGGCGTCAGGAGACTGATACCGGCCCGATTTCACGGCTTGCGTGTCGAAGTGTTCAAGGTTGGGTTTGAGCTCGATCTTCATGGGATCCTCTCATCGCAGGATAGCAGTTCCTGTTCGTCTATGGAACGTCGCGCTCCTGCGAGATGCCGCCCGGTCTCCCTTTAAGGGCCTCGGCACACCCGAACCGCTGAGGGGCGCGCTGGCCGGCCTGTTGTACCGCCCATCACGGCCGAGCACCGGCTGGAAATGGTGCAGTGCCGGTATCATTATTCAGCGGGGGAAGATCCTCCAGAATCCATGGCCGTTTTGGAGAGACGCCTCACGAGAACATTTCGGAAGCGCTATTTTTTTGATCGCCTCAAACCTTAATTGACTTGCAAACATCTACCAAGTTAGGCAATTCTTTCGGCTTCAGCTTTGCTGTCCGCATCGCTATCTTAGAATCCATTTTTCCGAGGAACTTGGCAGATCGAAGCGTGCTTTTGACAGAGCCATATTCAGAGCGATCGTAAGTATCAATGGCGGCGTCAAAAAATATTTCCGTAGCTTTTGAGGCATACTTCCCAATAGCGTTCTGGAAGTTTTTGTCCCTCATCTTCTCTACAGTGAGATTGGTTGAATCAACATCGCTGAACTTGCGCATCAATATAAAGGATGTGTATACGATCCAGAAGCCTGCTGTAACCGTTAGCAAGCCGCTCGATGTGTCTCCAATCTTGTCCAGCAACTTCTTGCGCTCCGACTCGGCAGCTAAACCAACGATCCAAGCTAAATATACGCGGCTATCGCTGATGTCTTTAGGAAAAATCTTTTGATAAGGCTGATCAAAGAGCTCTCCTTTATTGTCGATTGCCTGAATAAGGAATTCCCTGTGAGACGACGCAATATACTGCGCTAGACGATCCAGCTCTATTGTGTCTTTTCCAGTTTTCTTCCTGGCGCCGTCTTGTCGTGGGGCATACTCTATACCGACCTTTTTGAACTGACGCTGCAAGCCTTGCTGTGTCTTATCGGCTGCCCTAACCGTCCAAATCTTAATTGCATTTTGTGAGTTGTTGAACCTCACAATATCATTGCGAAGATTTGATTTCGCCGCAATCACTCGGGTTAATACCTTTGCAGATTTAGAACCGGCACGTACAAGACTGTTAGTAGTTTGGCATCCATTGACGATACTGAATCGCCTCAATCTCAGCGAAGAATTGTCTGAGAGTTCTTCGGCATGATCAGCTACTATTGTAATCCCATTGTTCAATGCCCAGAAATTGCCAGGAGAGTCTTTAGCTGTGGCGATGATTTGTTCATTGATCCCTCCTTTGCGAGTTCCCAGGAAAAGGCGGATGTTGCCCGCATAAAGCTTCGTCCCATGTCCCCTGTGTAGCCTGATCAGTTCTTCTGCACTGACAGAACCTAGCCATGCGCGCCCATAATCGCCTTCGTCTTTCAGGTATCCGCCAGGAAAGAACAGGGTGTCATCTGTCACACCTTCAGATGACTCTAATAAGGCTCTATAGTTATCTACTATAGTTTCCTGTGGATGCCAGATATAACTCACATTCTTGGGCGCGGTCTTTTGATGGGCGTTGACAGACTTAGAAATTTGGTCGTTCTTCTTTCCAAGCGAAATGAGATAAAGACTAATATCATAATTAGAGTGGGAATCAACGAGATCAGAAACCATCTCGGCGAGATCGGGGCGGCCAGCTTGCTTCAAAGAGTCTGGATCTTGCACAAACGCTAAGCAGGCAACAACTGCGTCCCACTTATTTTTAGGCGTAACCTTTTTAAAATTCTCTGGACAGTACGCTTGAATAACAACGATCTGCTCGCTGGCGTCATCAGCAAAAATCAAATCAATCCCTTGGTCGTTACCGCCATCGGCGGCTGCCGCTTCCAAAGCCTCATCTTCATCCAGATCACAGAATTGTATGGCATACCATGCTGCAAACGCTCTCTGCCGTGTGAGCTTGGCTCGCTTGGCAAGCTCGTCAATTGATTTCAGGATCTCGTCCAGCTCGTCTGCCATCCTGCCCTCAACTGCGACAATCCGATCATAATGTTGTCGATGTTTGTTCCTCGATTCGCTAGGCGATTTGTTTTTAGTCCTGAGTATGTTCGCCGCGCGGATAAGGATAAGCCGCAGGCTGTGTGTGTGGTGACAAAATCGCTGAACAAGCTCGTTTCGATCAGAGCGAACTTACTGCGTCTTCGTCGTGATGAGTTCGGGGTTGTCTCCAACCCTTCCTCAACAACCCCCTTCTGCCGCTCCCACCATCCCCAACGTCGCATCCCCGACAGAGGCGTCGCCTTTCGCCAAATAGCGTTCTCGGCTATCAGGACGCCCGGTAACGGGACCGGGCCGCCGCCGGGGCGGGCGCAGGGAGAGAGCATCATGACGGATACGGTCATCACCTCGGACAAGAAGAAGGTGATCATCGGCAGCGATCATCGCTTCGTCATGATCGGCGAGCGGATCAACCCCACCGGGCGCAAGCTGCTGGCGGCCGAGATGTCGGCCGGCGACTACAGCCGCGTTGTGGCGGACGCCATCGCGCAGGTGGAGGCCGGCGCGCAGATGCTCGACGTCAACGCGGGCATCCCGCTGGTGGACGAGCCGCGCATCCTGGCCGAGTGCATCCAGCTCGTGCAGGCCACGGTGGACGTGCCGCTCTCCATCGACAGCTCCATCGTCGCCGCGCTGGAGGCGGGGCTTTCCGTCTACAAGGGCAAGCCGCTGGTCAACTCCGTGACGGGCGAGGAGGAGCGGCTGGAGCAGGTTCTGCCGCTCGTGAAGAAGTACGGCGCGGCGGTGGTGGCGATCTCCAACGACGAGACCGGCATCTCCGAGGACCCCGACGTGCGCTTCGCCGTCGCCAAGAAGATCGTCGAGCGGGCGGCGGATTTCGGCATCCCGCGCGAGGACATCGTGGTCGATCCGCTGGTGATGCCGGTGGGCGCGATCAACGACGCCGGGCGCAAGCTCATCCATCTGCTGCGCCGGCTCTCCGAGGAGCTGAAGGTGAACACCACCTGCGGCGCGTCCAACTTCTCCTTCGGCCTGCCCAACCGGCGCGGGCTGAACGCCTCGTTCCTGCCCATGATGATGGGCGCGGGCATGACGTCCGCCATCATGAACCCGCTGCACGTCGAGGACATCCAGGCCATCCTGGGCGGCGACGTGGTGATGGGGCACGATCCCAATTGCGGCGCGTGGATCCGCAGGTTCCGCGAGGCCCCCGCCGAAGGCTCCGCTGCGGAAGGCGCGCGCAACCGCCGCGAAGGCCGCCGCCGCTCGCGGGAGTAGGGCGCTCCATCCCTCCCCTGCAGGGGAGGGTGGACGGCGCTATGCGCCGGACGGGTGGGGGTCTTTCCAGGTGTGGAACTTCCCCAGGCTCCCCACCCGCCGCCTTCGGCGGTTCCCCCTCCCCTGCAGGGGAGGGATGGACTGCCGCACTTTTCGGGTTATCGCCCAGCGGTCATGGTGGCGCGCCTGATGCCGAGCCTGACCTGAATTGAATCCGAGATCCCCTTGACCGACACGCCCAACCACCTCGTCGTCTTCACCCCCTCCGGCAAGCGCGGGCGCTTCCCCGAGGGCACGAGCGTGCTCGAGGCGGCGCGCAGGCTCGGCGTGGATCTCGACAGCGTGTGCGGCGGGCGCGGCATTTGCGGGCGCTGCCAGATCGATGTCGGCGAGGGCGCTTTCTCCAAGCACGGCATCGAATCCCGCGCCGACCACGTGACGGCGTGGAACGCGGTGGAGGAGCGCTACGCCAGCAAGCGCGGCGCGCTGGTCGATGGCCGCCGGCTCGGCTGCCAGGCGAAGGTGACGGGCGACCTCGTGGTCGACGTGCCGCCGGAAAGCCAGGTGCACCGCCAGGTGGTGCGCAAGCGCGCCGAGGCGCACCCGATCGAGATCGATCCGGTGGTGCGGCTGCACTATGTCGAGGTCGAAGAGCCCGACATGCACGACCCCTCCAGCGATTTCCGCCGGCTGCAGGCAGCGCTGGAGTTGCAGTGGGGCGTCAAGGACGTGCGGGCCGACCTGCCGGTGCTCGCCCAGCTTCAGAAGACGCTGCGGGCCGGCGAGTGGAAGGTTACCGTCGCCGTGCGCAAGGGACGCGACGTGGTGGCGATCTGGCCGGGCATCCGCGAGGCGGCGCATGGGCTGGCCGTCGACATTGGCTCCACCACCATCGCGGCGCACCTCACGGACCTGCTGAGCGGCGAGGTGGTCGCCTCCGCGGGGCTGATGAACCCGCAGATCCGCTTCGGCGAAGACCTGATGAGCCGCGTGTCGTTCATCATGATGAACCCCGGCGGCGACAAGGAATTGACGGCGGCCGTCCGCGAGGCGCTGGACAGCCTCGTCGGCGAGGTCGCCCGCGAAGCCGGCATCGAGCGCACGGACGTGCTGGAGATGACGGTGGTGGGCAACCCCATCATGCATCACCTCTTCCTCGGGCTCGATCCGGTGGAGCTCGGCGGCGCACCCTTCGCGCTCACCATCGACGGCGCGTATGAAGCCCCCGCGCGCGACCTCGGCATTCGCATGGCCCCGGGGGGCGTGGTGTACGCGCTGCCCTGCATCGCCGGCCATGTCGGCGCGGACACGGCGGGCGTGGTGCTGTCGGAGGGGCCGTACCTGAAGGACGAGCTCACGCTGCTGGTGGATGTCGGCACCAACGCGGAGATCGTGCTCGGCAACCGCGCGCGTCTGCTCGCCTGCTCCTCGCCCACGGGCCCCGCCTTCGAGGGCGCGCAGATCTCCTGCGGCCAGCGCGCCGCGCCGGGTGCAATCGAGCGCATCCGCATCGATCCCGTGACGCTGGAGCCGCGCTACAAGGTGATCGGCAGCGACCTCTGGTCGGACGAGCCGGGCTTCGCCGATGCGACGGCCTCGACGGGCGTCACCGGCATCTGCGGCTCCGGCATCATCGAGGTCATCGCCGAAATGTACCTCGCCGGCATCATCACCACGGACGGCGTGGTCGACGGCTCGCTCGCCGCGCGCACGCCGCGCATCGAGACGACGGGGCGCACGTTTTCGTACCTGATCCGGGATGGGGAGCCGCGCCTCGCCATCACCCAGAACGACGTGCGCGCCATCCAGCTCGCCAAGGCGGCGCTCTACGCCGGCATCAAGCTGCTGATGGATCGCTACGGCGTGGAGAAGGTGGAGCGCATCACGCTGGCCGGGGCGTTCGGCACCCATATCGACGTGAAATACGCGATGGTGCTGGGCCTGATCCCGGATTGCGACCTCGCCCGCGTGGCCTCGGCCGGCAACGCCGCCGGCACGGGCGCGCGTATCGCGCTGCTCAACGCCCGCTCGCGGCACGAGATCGAGGACATGGTCCGCCGGATCGAGAAGATCGAGACGGCGCTGGAGCCCGCGTTCCAGGCGCACTTCGTCAGCGCCATGGCCATCCCCAACAAGCTCGACGCCTTCCCCGAGCTCGCGAAGGTGGTCACCTTCCCCGCGCCGAAGGTGATCGAGGCGGGCGAGGACGGCGGCAGGCGAAGGCGGCGGCGCGAAGGGTAGGGCTCACCCTCTGACCCCGATCGTCATCATGGCGCCCCGATAGTCCTCACTCTGAGGAGCGGACCCTTGCGGTCCGCGTCTCGAAGCACCGCACATGGGAGGACGCAGAAACTGCCGCTCTCAAGGAGGCCGCGCGTCGAGACGCCACGCTTCGCACGGCTCCACATGAGGTGCGCGGTGCGATTGCGCTCTGTGGGGCTGCGTCACACGTCTCCGGAGCATCAGGCGGTTGGAAATGCTGGCGATTGCAATCGCCGCGCTGTATTCACCGGGCTGTGCTTGCATCGGTTGAGGCGAGCGCAATGGCCGGGGGGCACCGACATGACTTTGTTTCGCATCCTCATTGTCGTCTTCGACCTTCTCATCGCTGCAGGCCCGCTCCGGGCCCAGACCGCCGCGCCCCCGGCGCTGCCGCCGGGGTTCACCCAGCAGCAGTTCGACGGCCTCGTCGAGGCAATCAGCCGCTCCGTCGCGCAGAAACTGAAGGACGAGCAGGCGGCCGCGAAGCCGGCCCCGCAGGCCCCGCCGGCAGCGCCGGCCGCCGCCGCGGAACCGTCCGACGAGTATCCGGTCGCCGCGGAAGTGGCGCGATTCATCGACCGGGCCGAGATCGTCGTGATGGCCTTCCCTGAACTGCTGCGGACCTATGCGCAGGTGCCCGCGGCGATCGACCGCAGCGCGGAGGGTGGACCCGGGCTGCTGCTTTTCCTGCTCATGGTGGTGTTCTCGGTGGCCGCTGCGCTCGGTGCGGAGCGGATCGTCGACCTGGCGCTCGCCGGCGTCCGGGCCCGTGCGGTGGCCAAGTCCAACCCCTCACGGGGGGCGGCGTCGCTGCCGCCGCTGCTCTGGCTCGCCCTGCTCGATGCGGCGGGATTGGCCGCGATCTGGCTTGTCGCCAACGCGCTCACCGGCGCGTGGTTCAGCGGGGCCGACCCGCAGTCGCGCCTGGGCGCGGCGATCCTCACCGCAGTGTTCAGCTGGCGGCTGTACATGTTCGCCTTTCGGCTGGTGCTGCGGCCGAGAACGCCAGATGCCCGGCTCGCGCCCGTGGGCGACGCCGGCGCGGCTTCCATCTATGCGCGGATCTCGACCATCGTCATCGCCGTGATTACGGTCCGTGTGGTGCTGCGCATCGCGATCGCCCTGAAGGCTTCGCACGAGGCCGTGGGATCCGGGCAGCTGATCGCCAACGCGGTGCTGCTCTACGTCTTCCTGTGGGCCTCATACGCCTCCCGCGAGCCCGTCGCCGAGTGGTTCACCACCATCTCGAGCAACAGTTCGGTGGGCCGCGCGCTGGGCCGCCGCTGGCTCGTGATCGCCGTTCCGTTCTTCTGCGTCCTCATCGCCGCGCAGATCTACGGGGCCGTCTCGGCCCGGGTCACGATCCCCGCCGCGATGCTGCTGACGCTGAACACCGTGCTCGGCGTCATCTTGCTGCGCACGCTCATCTACGCGGTGACGCTGCGGGTCGGCCATGCCGGCCAGACGGGCGCGGCGCGGTCCATGACCGTATTCGATCTCATCGGCCGGTGCGTGAACGTCGCCATGCTCATCGGGGCCGGCGTGCTGATCGCGCAGACCTGGATCGTCGACGTCTTCGCGCTCGTCGACAGCAATGGCTGGCGTGCGCTGGCCAAGTCCTCCGTGACAGGGGGCGTGACGCTGTTCCTCGCCTATGTCGGCGTGGAGCTCGTGTCGTTCTTCACCAAGCGCTACGGCGTGCAGCAGTCCGCGCCGGGCGGCCCGCCGGCGGAGGAGGACGAACACGGAGCGACGGCCACGCGCCTCGCCACCATGATGCCGCTGGCGCGCCTCGCCATGTTGATCGTCATCTGCACGACGGCGCTGCTGATCGTGCTCTCGGAGTGGGGCGTCAACATCACCCCGCTGATCGCCGGCGCATCCGTATTCGGCCTGGCGCTCTCCTTCGGCAGCCAGACGCTGGTGAAGGACGTCGTGTCCGGCATCTTCTACCTCGCGGACGACGCCTTCCGGGTGGGCGAATACATCGATTGCGGCAAGGCCAAGGGCACGGTGGAAGGCTTCACGCTGCGCTCCATCCGGCTGCGGCACCAGAACGGGCAGGTGCACACGATCCCGTTCGGGCAACTCGGCCAGATCACCAATTTCAGCCGCGACTGGACGACGGTGAAGTTCAACCTGCGCTTCGCGCGCGACACCGACGTGGAGAAGCTCCGAAAGACCGTGAAGAAGATCGGGGCGGAGATGCAGGAGGAGCCGGAGCTCAAGAACGAATTCCTGGAGCCGCTGAAGATGCAGGGCGTCGCGGATATCACTGACAATGCGCTGATCATCCGCTTCAAGTTCACGGTAAAGCCGGGCAAGCCCTCCTTCATCCAGCGCGAGTCGGTGAAGCGCATGGTCCGCGCCTTCCCGGCGCTCGGCATCGAGTTCGCCAACGCCACGGTCTCGGTGCAGACCTACGGCGGCCACACGGACGAGAAGGCCGCTGGCGCCGCCGTGCAGAGCACCCTCCAGCGCATCCAGGCCGAGGCGGCGGCCACGACGGCGTAGGGGACCAGTCGGGTCCGTCTTGAAAGCACCGTGCTCCTCATGCTGAGGAGCGGACCGCCTGCGGTCCGCGTCTCGAAGCACGAGCAATCGCGGTGCGTCCACCTGGCCCAAGCCGCCCTGCGTGCTTCGAGACGGCCGCACGCGGCCTCCTCAGCACGAGGATGTGGGTGAGGCCCGGGCGGGCAATGCGGCCCGGTCTGGACGCAGAGCGCCGGCTCTTGCATGTTGCGCTGCACTTCGCCGTTCAGGAGCATTTCATGCCGACCAAGCCCGTCTCCGCCGCCGACCTTGCCCGCATGATCGCGCAGGGCAGGGGGACGGCGCAGGCCGATCTGGTGGTCAAGGGCGGCCGCATCCTCGACCTCGTGACGGGTGACCTCACGGTCGGCGACATCGCTGTCTGCGGTGATCGCATCGTGGGCACGGGCGGCGCGTATCGCGGGGCGCGCGAGATCGACGCGCGGGGCAAGGTGGTTGTCCCCGGCTTCATCGACACGCATCTGCACATCGAATCCTCGCTGGTCACGCCAGGCGAGTTCGACCGCTGCGTGCTGCCGCACGGCGTGACCACGGCGATCTGCGATCCCCACGAGATCGCCAACGTGCTGGGGCTGGAGGGCGTCCGGTATTTCCTAGACTGGTCGATGGAAACCGTGATGGACCTGCGCGTCCAGCTCTCGAGCTGTGTGCCGGCGACCCATCTCGAAACCTCGGGCGCACGGCTGGAGGCCGCCGACCTCGTGCCGCTCGCCGGGCATGAGAAGGTCATCGGCCTCGCGGAGTTCATGAACTTTCCCGGGGTGCTGCACGCCGATCCCGGTGCGCTCGCCAAGCTCGCGGCCTTCCAGGGCGGGCACATCGACGGGCACGCGCCGCTGGTCACCGGGCGCGATCTCGACGGCTATCTGGCCGCCGGGATTCGGACCGATCACGAGGCGACCTCGGCAGCCGAGGCGCGGGAGAAGATGGCGAAGGGCATGACGATCCTCGTGCGCGAGGGCTCGGTGTCCAAGGACCTGCACGCGCTGGCGCCGCTGATCACCCCGGACCACGCGCCGTACATGGCCTTCTGCACCGACGACAGGAATCCGCTCGACATCGCCGAGCAGGGGCATCTCGACTACGCCATCAGGACGGCGATCAAGCTGGGCGCGCGCCCGCTCGACGCCTACCGCATGGCCTCGATCTCCGCCGCGCGCGCCTTCGGGCTGCGCGATCGCGGCCTCGTCGCGCCGGGCTGGCGCGCCGACCTCGTGCTGCTCGACGATCTCGAGGGCTGCGCCGTCTCGTCCGTCCTGTCGGCGGGACGCCTCGTGGACGCGCAGCTGTTCGCGGCCCGGCGCGTCGTGGAGCCGGTGGGACGCCGCAGCGTCAAGGCGCGGCCCGTGACGGCGGCCGATTTCGCAACGCCGTGGTCCGGGCCTGCGACGCCCGTGATCGGCGTCGTGCCGGGCCGCATCATCACCGAGCGGCTCTCCCGCACGCTGCCTTATGCCGGCGGGCTGCTGGGCGTGGATCTCACGCAGGACGTCATCCGGGTGGCCGTGGTGGAGCGGCATGGCAAGAACGGCAATATCGGGCGCGGCTTCGTGCATGGCTTCGGCCTGACAAGCGGCGCCATCGCGTCCTCGATAGGCCATGACAGCCACAACATCACCGTAGTCGGCGCCGATGACGCCGACATGGCGCTGGCGGTGAACCGGCTCGGAGAGATCGAGGGCGGGTTCGTCGTGGTCGCGGGCGGGCGCGTGCTCGCCGAGCTGCCGCTCGCCGTGGCCGGGCTGATGAGCGTGTCGGACTACGAGACCGTCCATGACCTGCTGATCCCGCTCCGCCAGGCCGCGCGCAGCCTGGGGGTCACCCTGGCGGAGCCGTTCCTGCAGGTCGCCTTCCTTCCGCTCCCGGTGATCCCGCATCTGAAGCTGACGGACATGGGCCTCGTCGACGTCGATCGGTTCGGTTTCGTGACGCCGTGATCACCGTCGGACGCGTGCAGCGAACCGCTGGTGCAACTCAGCGTTTGCGAAGCCAGAGTCTTGCGGACTCACGTTTTTTTGCATGTGTTCAACGGATCTTAAACCGTTGCCGTCCACGGTGAATCAGGTGGGTCTGCGCGGCCCGCCTCCGGGGCCTTTTTCATGGACGAGATTCTTCGCGAGTTCCTGACGGAGACGTCCGACACCATCGAGAGTGTCGACCGCGAACTCGTCCGCTTCGAGCGCGAGCCCAACAACGAGACCGTGCTGGCCCACATCTTCCGGCTTGTGCACACGATCAAGGGTACTTGCGGCTTTCTCGGCCTGCCGCGCCTCGAGGCGCTGTCGCATGCCGCGGAGTCGATGATCAGCCGGTTCCGCGAGGGGTCGCCCGTGACTTCGGACGCGGTAACGCTGACGCTGGCCACCATCGACCGCATCAAGGAGATCCTGAAGGCGCTGGAAGATACTTCGTCGGAGCCTGATGGCGACGATGTCGACCTGATCAGCAATCTCGAACGCCAGGTGGAGGAGCGCCGTCGCGCGGCGGCCGCACAGACCAACGCCGAGGCGTTTCCGATCCCGCTCACCTCCGCCTCCGCCGAAGCGCCGCGGCCCGCTCCCGCGCCTCCGGTCCAGACGCCGCGTCAGGACCTTGCCCCGCGTCAGGACCTTGCCCCGGCCCAGCCTTCGCGCCAGGCTCAACGGGGGGACGCAGCCCCGGCGGCGGCCGAAGCCCCGGCCAGCACGCCGGCGAGCAAGACCCGCGCGGCCGAGCAGGTGCGCAACGCGCTCGCGGCCGCCGAGCGGCCGGCCGGGCCCGGCATCCAATCCATCCGCGTCGGGCTGGATACGCTGGAAAGCCTGATGACGATGGTTTCGGAGCTGGTGCTCACCAGGAACCAGCTCATCGAGATCGCGCGGCGCAGCGAGAACCTCGACTTCAAGGTGCCGCTGCAGCGGCTCTCCAGCGTCACCGCGGAGCTGCAGGAGCGCGTGATGAAGACGCGCATGCAGCCGATCAGCACGGCCTGGCAGAAGCTGCCTCGCCTCGCGCGCGATCTCGCGACCGAACTCAACAAGGAGATCGAGCTCGAGCTCTCCGGGGCCGACACCGAACTTGACCGCCAGGTGCTGGAGCTTGTGAAGGACCCCTTCACCCACCTGCTGCGCAATGCGGCCGACCATGGCATCGAGACGCCCGGCGAGCGCCTGCTCAGCGGCAAGCCTGCCCGCGGGGTGATCCGCGTCTCGGCCGCCCATGAGAGCGGGACGATCACCATCGAGGTTTCCGACGACGGGCGCGGGCTCGACATCAGCCGTGTCGCGGCCAAGGCGCTGGAACGGGGGCTGGTCACGCCCGCCGAACTCGAGCGGATGACCGAGGACCGGATCGCCCGCTTCATTTTCGAGCCGGGCTTCACGACCGTGTCGAAGGTCTCGCACGTCTCGGGCCGCGGCGTCGGCATGGACGTCGTTCGCAGCAACATCGAGCTGATCGGCGGTTCCGTCGACATTCGCTGGACGCCGGGCCAGGGCACCGCCTTCACGATGAAGATCCCGCTGACGCTGGCCATTGTCGCCGCGCTGATCGTGGAGACCGGCGGCCAGCGCTTCGCCATTCCGCAGGCCGGAATCATCGAGCTCGTGCAGGCGCGCACCTCCACCGAGCAGCGGCTCGAATCCATCAACGGGCGCTCGCTGCTGCGGCTGCGCGACCAGCTGGTCCCGGTCGTGCGCCTCAGCACCATTCTCGGAAGCGAGCCTGGCGGACGGGCTGGGCTCGTGGAGGACGGCTTCATCGTCGTGATGAAGGTCGGCAAGCGGACCTTTGGCGTGGTCGTCGACGCGGTGTTCCACACCGAGGAGATCGTGGTGAAGCCGATGTCGGGCCTGCTGCGCTCGATGTCCGTGTTCTCCGGCAACACCATCCTGGGCGACGGCGCGGTGATCCTGATCCTGGATCCGAACGGCCTCGTCTCGCGTGTCGGCGATGCGCCGGCGCAGAGCCGCCAGGAGGCCGAGGAGACCGCGCCGACGCGCAAGCGGCTGCACGAGGAGAAGAGCAGCTTCCTGGTGTTCCGGGCGGGGCATGGCGAATTGAAGGCCGTGCCGTTGGCCGCGGTCACCCGCCTGGAGGAGATCGACGCCGCCAGGATCGAGAGCGTCGGGGGGCGACGGGTCGTGCAGTATCGCGGCGACCTCGTGCCCATCGTGACCGCGGGCGAAGGCATGACCGTGCGCACGACCGGCATGCAGCCGGTGCTCGTCTTCTCGCAGCGCGACAAGACGGCCGGCCTCGCCGTCGACGAAATCGTCGACATCGTCGAGGACCACCTGGATGTCCGCACCACGGGACACGGTCCGGGCATCATCGGGTCTGCGGTCATCAGGGGGCGGGCGACCGAGATCCTCGACATCGCGCATTTCCTGCCCTTCGCCTACCCGGACTGGTTTGCTGACGAGGGGGCCAGTAAGTCTGCGCGCACGAGGCGCGTGCTGCTGGTCGACGGCGCGCCCTTCTTCCGCGGCATGCTGCTCCCCGTGCTCAAGGCCGCCGGCTTCGAGGTGGTGGCGCTCGCCGAGATCGAGGCGGCGCTCGCCCTGCTGCGCCGGGGAGACCCCTTCGACGTCATCATCGCGGATATCGAGGCGACGTCGCCGAACGGGCTGGATCTCGTAGAGGCTCTGCAGGGCGACCATCATCTCGAGCACGTGCCGGTGGTGGGCATCGCCTCCAAGGCGCGGCGCGAGACCACGGAACGCGCCCGCAGCCTGGGCCTGTCCGACGTGGTGCTCAAGTTCGATCGGCCCGGGCTCATCGACGCCATCAACGAGGCCATCGAAAGCCGGGAGCTCGCGGCATGAACGAGCTTTCACGCGACGTCTTCGAGGGCGGCGAGCGCCCCTTCGACACGGTGGACTACGTCACCGTGTCGATCGGCGAACAGCTCTTCGGGCTGCCCATCGCCAGCGTCCACGACGTCTTCATCACGACGACGATCACGCCTGTGCCGCTGGCGCCGCCGGAAATCGCCGGCCTCCTCAACCTGAGGGGCCGCGTCGTCACGGCGGTGTCGCTGCGCCGGCTGCTGCGCCTGCCCGACGCGCCGGACACCGGCGAACTCACCGTGGTCGGGATCGAACTCGGCGGCGAGTCCTTCGGGCTCATCGTCGACAATGTGGGCGAGGTGCTCAACCTTCCGGCCGGCGACCGCCAGCCGAACCCGCTCAACCTCGACCCGCGATGGGCTCGTTTCTCGCGGGGCATTCACTGGATCTCCGGCGGACTGCTGGTGGTCATCGACATCGAGGCCGCGCTGGACCATGCGGCCATGTCCGACACCGGGCGCTCGGCGCCCCTGATGTCATCGAGGGGGATCGTGTCGTGAAACACTGTCTGGTGGTGGACGACTCCGCCGTGATCCGCAAAGTGGCGCGCCGCATCCTGGAGTCGCTGAACTTCGAAATCAGCGAAGCCGAAGACGGGCGCGAGGCGCTGCAGCTTTGCGCGCAGCGGATGCCGGACGGCATCCTGCTGGACTGGAACATGCCGGTCATGGACGGATACGAGTTCCTTCGCGAGCTGCGCCGCGCGCCGGGGGGCGCAGGGCCGAAGGTCGTCTTCTGCACCACCGAGAACGACATCGCCCACATCGCCAGGGCCATGCACGCCGGGGCGGACGAATACGTGATGAAGCCCTTCGACAAGGACATCATCACGAGCAAGCTGCACCAAGTCGGACTCGTCTGACCATCCTTCGCCGGTATCGGGGGAGGGGCTGCCGATGAGAGTACCAGATCCGTCCGATCCCTCGCCCGGAGGCGCGTCTTCCGGTTTGAGCGACGCCGACTATGCCTTCCTGCAGGCCTTCCTGCTGCAACAGACCGGCATGGTGCTCTGGGCGGAAAAGCGGAGCTTCGCCAATCTTCGCCTGAACAGCCTTTTGGCCGAGACGAGCTTTCGCAGCGTCCGCGAGCTGATCGAGGCGCTTCGAAAGGGGGACGGAGAACTGTCGCCACGCGTCGCCGCGGCGCTGACGATCAACGAGACCTTCTTCTTCCGGGATGCGCGGCCGTTCGAGCAGCTGGATCAGGTCGTGCTGCCGCGCTTGCTCCAGAGCCGCGCTGAGCAGCGCAGCCTGCGGATCTGGTGCGCCGCTGTCGCCAGCGGACAGGAGGCCTATTCCGTGGCCATGGTGGTCGCGCGCCACGCGGCGCGGATGCGGGGCTGGCGCGTGAGCATCCTCGGCACGGACGTCTCGCGGGAGATGATCGAGAAGGCCCGCTCGGGCCGCTACAGCCACTTCGAGGTTCAGCGCGGCCTGCCGATCGGCGATCTGATTGCGAATTTCAGCAAGGTGGGGGACTCCTGGGAGATCTCCCCCGAGCTGAGAGGCATGGTCGAGTTCAGGGTCCACAATCTCTTGCACGACATGCGCGGCTTCGGCGAATTCGATGTCATCCTGCTGCGTAACGTCCTCATCTACTTCGACATGAAGGTGAAGGTGAACGTGCTCGCGCGTGTCGCCGGGCATCTCGCCCCGGGCGGTTGCGTGCTGCTCGGCTCCGCGGAATCCACGCTCGGCCTCGGCGAGGCGCTGGCCCCCGATCCCGTGAACCGGGGCATCTACGTCCGCCCGGTCAGGAAACCGTACGACCTCACGGCGTTCCGCAGCTGAACGCCACGTCCCGCGTCCGTCCGGCGCCCAAAAGAAAAGCCCCGTTTCCGGGGCTTTTTCCGTCAGGCGTTGTTGCGCCGGCTCAGGCCGGGATGCGCTCTTCGGTCTCGTTGGGCTCGCGCAGCACGTAGCCGCGGCCCCACACCGTCTCGATGTAGTTCTTGCCCTGCGAGGCGTTCGCAAGCTTCTTGCGCAGCTTGCAGATGAACACGTCGATGATCTTCAGCTCGGGCTCGTCCATGCCGCCGTAGAGATGGTTGAGGAACATTTCCTTGGTGAGCGTGGTGCCCTTGCGCAGGCTGAGGAGCTCCAGCATCTGGTACTCCTTGCCGGTGAGATGCACCCGCGAGCCCGTCACCTCGACCGTCTTCTGGTCCAGGTTCACCACCAGGTCGCCGGTCGTGATGACCGATTGTGCGTGGCCCTTCGAGCGGCGGACGATGGCGTGGATGCGGGCCACCAGCTCGTCCTTGTGGAAGGGCTTGGTCAGGTAGTCGTCGGCTCCGAAGCCCAGGCCGCGGACCTTGTCCTCGATGCCGGCGAGGCCGGAGAGGATCAGGATCGGCGTCTTCACCTTCGAGACCCGCAGGCTCCTGAGCACCTCGTAGCCCGACATGTCGGGCAGGTTGAGGTCCAGGAGGATGATGTCGTAGTCGTAGAGCTTGCCGAGATCGATGCCCTCTTCTCCGAGATCCGTCGTATAGACGTTGAAATTCTCGGATTTGAGCATCAACTCGATGCTCTGCGCGGTCGCGCTGTCGTCTTCAATGAGCAGTACCCGCATTTCAGGTCTCCAAGCTCGCGCCTTCCGCGACCGCGGCATTCACCGGCGGCGCCCGGCGAACGCGTCAGAACAGCCCCCGGGCCGCACTGAAGGTTTCGACTCGCAACGTTATTCCACAATGGTTAACAAAACCTGATTCTGCTTCGCAAGGCCCGGCCGCCGAATTCCATTCGATTCGGCCTAAAACTTTGCGATTCAATACGAATCTTGTCTGTTGCGAGTTCATGTAGAAGTTTAAGATAATTGGCTAACCGACTCTCCCGACTCGCACCTTCCGACAGGGGTCCAGAAGAATTGCGACACGGGGGGCAGGCCGAGGCATTGTTAACCGGACGGGTAAACGAATCGTTACGGGATGCGCGCATGACGCGTGAAAGCCATTCGAGGCTCGATTCTTTAAGGCTCGAGGTCGAGGCGCTCGAGGACCGCACGGTCTATGGGCGCGTCGCCAGCGTGCGCGGCCTCATGATCGAGGTGGCCGGTCCGCTGCAGGCCATGCATGTCGGGGGCCTCATCGACATCGAGGTCGGAACCGCGCGTCTGGTGCCCTGCGAGGTCGTCGGCTTTTCCGGCGAACGGGCGCTGGTGATGCCGTACGGGCTCGTGGAGGGCCTGCGCCGGGGCTGCCGGGCCATCGTGCGCACCGCGCCCGGCGGCGTGCGGCCCTCGCGTGGCTGGCTCGGCCGCGTAGTCAACGCAATGGGCGAGCCGGTGGACGGCAAGGGGCCGCTGCCGCTGGGGCCGGACGTGGTCCGCTTCCGCGCCGAGCCCCCGCCCGCGCACGCGCGCAACCGCGTGGGCGCGCCGCTGGACCTGGGCGTGCGCGTGCTCAACACCTTCACGACCTGCTGCCGCGGCCAGCGCATGGGCATTTTCGCGGGGTCCGGCGTCGGCAAGTCCGTGCTGCTGTCCATGCTCGCGCGCAACGCAAACGCCGACGTCGCCGTCATCGGCCTCGTCGGCGAACGCGGCCGCGAGGTGCAGGAGTTTCTCCAGGAGGATCTGAAGGAGGCGGGCCTGAGCCGCTCCATCGTCGTGGTCGCGACCTCCGACGAGCCGGCGCTGATGCGCCGGCAGGCCGCCTACCTGACGCTGGCTCTGGCCGAGCACTTCCGCGACGAGGGGCTGCAGGTGCTGTGCATGATGGACAGCGTCACCCGTTTCGCGATGGCGCAGCGCGAGATCGGGCTCGCGGCCGGCGAGCCTCCGACGACGAAGGGCTACACGCCCACGGTCTTCACCGAGCTGCCGCGCCTGCTCGAACGCGCGGGACCGGGGGTGGGGGAGGGGTCCATCACCGGCCTTTTCACCGTGCTCGTGGACGGCGACGACCACAACGAGCCCGTGGCCGACGCCGTGCGCGGCATTCTCGACGGCCACATCGTGATGGAGCGCGCCATCGCCGAGCGCGGGCGCTATCCCGCCGTCAACGTGCTGAAATCGGTCTCGCGCACGATGCCGCGGTCCTGCGATCCGAAATACTGGCCCGCGGTGCTCGCCGCCCGGCAGGCCATGGCGACCTATTCCGACATGGAGGAGCTCATCCGGCTGGGGGCCTACAGGGCCGGATCTTCACCGGAAGTGGACGCCGCAATCAGATTGCAACCCCTATTCGACGAATTCCTCCGGCAAGGTAAGGAAGAAGCAACCTCGTTGAGCGATGGTTATCACCGTCTCGCGGAGATCATGGCCAGCGCTTGAGGGTCTGATCCCCATTCGGTTCGATGGCCGCTCCCGACCGGCCTCGCAAGTGTGAGTGGACCATATGAAATCGCGTGAAACAGTCATGCGTCTCAAGCGCTTCCAGGTCGACGAGAAGCGTCGGCGTGTCGCCCAGATCGAAATGATGATCGCAGATTTCGAACGCATGGCTCTCGAGCTCGAGCGTGAGATCGCGATGGAGGAGCAGCGCGCCGGAATTTCCGACAAGGCGCACTTCGCCTATCCGACCTATGCCCGCGCGGCGATGACCCGCAAGGAGAATATCGCCCGCTCGGCGGACGAACTGCGCACCCAGCTCGTCGATGCGAGGGTGGAGCTCGAGGAAGCCTTCGAGGAACTCAAGAAGTTCGAGATCCTGGACGACCGCGAGCACGCCCGCGAGCGCGCCGCCGAATCCGTGCGCGAGCAGAACGAGATGGACCGCATCGGCCTCGCCATGCGCGGCCAGTTCGCGAGGGCCTGAGTTCAGCCGCGCCTCGGCGGGGGCAGGTCCGGGAAGGCGTCGGCCGGGAAGACGCCGGTCGCGCGCGGATCGGCCTCCACCTCCACCGCCAGCTTGTACGGCGTGAACCCCGAGCGGCGGTAGAAACCGATCTCCGCCGGGTGGTCGAAGTTGCAGGTGTGCACCCAGAACCGCCGGATCGGCCGTGACCAGGCGACGGCCAGCGCCTGCTCCATCATCCAGCGACCGTAGCCGCCGCCGATCACCTCGTCGGTGAGCCCGAAGAAGGCGAGCTCGGCCTCGTCGGGCTGGCGGAAATCGATCTCCAGCAAGCCGCGATCCGCCCCATCCACGACCAGCGCGAAGGCGTCGACGAGAGGATGCGCGATGATCGCCGCGAGCTGGTCCTGCGGCAGCATCAGGCGCGAATACCAGACCCAGCGTTCACCCAGCCTGCGGTAGAGCGCCGCGTACCGGGCCACGTCGCCCCTCAGCGGCGCCAGCGCGATGTCGCCTTGCGCGTGCACAGGCCGGGGCGCGGGGCGCTCCGTCATCTCGAGATAGGTGACCAGCGAGGCGATCGTCCCCGGCGGAAGCTCGCTGACGCCGAGGGGGAGGAGGGGGAGGGTTGTCATGGGGCTCGCCGGTGTGGGCCCGCAGTTGAGCGCCGCCGCTCCACGCTGTCCAGCATGGCGGTCACCACCGCGGGCGGTCCTTCGAGACGCGAGCCGAAGGTGGCTCGCTCCTCAGGATGAGGACCATGGATAGACCAGGGCGCAACAACGCTTGCGAAACGTCGCTGTGCCGATTGTCTTGCGGATGTCAGCGCCGTCGTGCAGTGATGCTCGGGATTTCAGCCGCGGGGAGGCGGGCTTCGCGGCTCGTCGTGCATGAAGAGATTGATGGAATTCATCTGGCCCGTGATCGGCCTCGTCGCCGTCGTCTGGTCGGTGGATCTGCTTTACAAGAAGCTCAAGGGCGAGGCCGCCGCGGATCCCTCCGTGGGCGCGCTGCTCGAGCATGGCTCCCTGTGGGAGAACATCCAGACCATCGCCGGCGTGATCGGGCACAAGATCGGCGCCATCCCGCCGCACGCCTATCTGCTGGCCGGCCTGTCGACCCTGGTCGCCTATGCGGCGCTCGCCTGGTACGATCGGATCGCGCTGCTGCACCTGCGCAAGGCGTCCGGGATCTCGTGGATCTACATTTCGGTCTGCTCCTTTGTGACCTACGCGCTGTCCCACAACATCGGCGCGTCGGTGTTCTCGGGTGGAATGGTCCGCTACCGGGCCTATACGGCGAAGGGGCTCAGCCCTGCCGAGGTGGCGCTGCTGGTCGCGTTGTGCTCGTTCACGTTCGCCTTCGGCACGATCCTGCTGCTCGGCCTGGTGCTGGTCGGCGAGCCGCAGATCCTGCAGCCGCTGACGTCGCTGTCCCCGGCCTTCGCCATCAGCGAGTGGGCGTCGCGCCTCATCGGCTTCGGCTTTCTGGCCTTTTGCGGGCTCTACACCGTCGGTTCCTGGCTGCAGTTCAAGCCGCTGAAGTTCGGCACGTTCGAGCTGGTCTATCCGCGGCTCGACATCGTCGCCCGGCAATATCTGGCCGCCCCGCTGGAGCTGATGGGCGCGGCGGGAATCATTTATTTCGCGCTGCCGGAGGCGGGTAATCCCGGGTTCTTCGTGGTGCTGGGGGCGTTCCTGCTGTCGTTCTCGGCCGGGCTGTTGTCGCAGGTGCCCGGCGGCGTCGGGGTGATGGAGGCGGTGTTCCTGGCCATCATGCCGACCATGCCCGCCCCGGCGGTTTTCGCGGCGCTGCTGGTCTGGCGGCTGTTCTACCTCATCATGCCCCTGGTGCTCTCGCTGCCTGTGGTGCTGCTGTTCGAGCGCTCCCGTCTGGCGGAGCTCGCCCGCAAGCCCCCGGCCTGAGGCGATGCGCGGGCGCGGCCTGCTCTTCGGGCTCCAGACGGTGCTCGGCCTGTCGGCCAAGGGCTTCTTCATCCCCTACCGCTACGCCGCCTCCGTCCGCCCCGCTGGCTACCCGGCGCTGGAGCCGCTGTTCGCCGCCGCCGCGCCGGGCATCAGGGACGTGCTTCGGGCTGTGGAGGACTGCCGCACGCCCCTGCGCGCCATCGACGGATCTGACGGGCTGGCCCGCTGGACGCAGGACTGGTTCCCCCGCCTGGACGCCGCCGCCGCCTACGCCATCGTGCGCGGCGCGAAGCCGCGGCGGATCGTGGAGATCGGCTCCGGCCACTCCACGCGTTTCATGGCCCGCGCCGTCGCAGACGCCGGGCTTCCCACGCGGATCGTGTGCATCGATCCCGCGCCGCGCGCCGCCATCGCGAAGCTGCCCGTCACCCATGTGAAGGCGGTGCTGGCGGAGGCCGATCCGGTGGTCCTCGCCGAGCTCGGGGCGGGAGACATCCTGTTCATCGACTCCAGCCACATCGCCATGCCGGGCACCGACGTCGACCGGCTGTTCCTGGACGTGCTGCCGCGGCTGCCCGCGGGCGTGCTCGTCCACGTGCACGACATCCTGCTGCCGGACGCCTACCCGCCAGAATGGGGCTGGCGTGGCTACAACGAGCAGCTCGTGGCCGGCGCATTGCTACAAGGCGGCGGCTGGGAGATCGTCTTCGCCAGCCGTTACGCGGCCACGCGGCTGAGCGAAGACGTGGCGAAGGCCGTGGGCGACCTGCCGCTGCTGCCCGGGGCGTTCGAGACGAGCTTGTGGCTGCGGAAGCGGTGAGCACTTCACCCGACCCGGCCGGCCCATCGTCAACACTGTCACACCGGTCCTCATCCTGAGGAGCGAGCCGCCTTCGGCTCGCGTCTCGAAGGACTCACAGCGTTGGTGAGCGGCACCGAGAAGTGCTGCCGACAGTCGCGAGTCCTTCGAGACGCAGGCCCAAGCAGGGCCTGCTCCTCAGGATGAGGGGCATGGTGGCCATGCAGCCAGGCGCGTCTCAGCTCTCGCCCGTGTCTTCAGCCACTCTCACACGCTCCCCACCCTCATCCCGAGACGCGAGCCGCCTTCGGCTCGCGTCTCGAAGGACTCACAGCGTTGGTGAGCGGCACCGAGAAGTGCTGCTGAAAGTCGTGGGTCCTTCGAGACGCAGGCCCGAGCAGGGCCTGCTCCTCAGGATGAGGAGCATGGTGGCTTTGCAGCCAGGCGCGTCTCGTCTCTCGTTTGCGTTTTCAGCCACTCTCACACGCTTCCGACCGTCTTCAGCCGCGCCCGGGGATGGATCTCAGCCTGCGACATCACCGGCGTTTCGCGCCGGAAGCGCTCGATGATGGAGCGGACGAAGGGGCGAACGAAAGCGGAGGTGACGAGCACCGGCATCTCGCCCTGGCGCGCCGCCTCCTCGAAACGGTCGCGGACCTGGATGACGAAGTCCTGCAGCTTGGAAGGCTGCATGGCGAGGTGACGCTCGTCGCCCTGGCCGACGATGGATTCGGCGAAGGCGGTCTCCCAGCTGGGCGACAGCGTGATGATGGGGAGCTGGCCCTGTGGCGGCGTGTACTGCGCGCAGATCTGCCGGGCGAGGCGCTGGCGCACGATCTCGGCGATGTCGCGCGGGTTCTTGGTGACGTTCACCGCCTCCGCGATGCCCTCCAGGATCGTGCCGAGGTCGCGGATGGAGACGCGCTCGACGAGCAGCAGCTGCAGGACGCGCTGGATGCCGGTCATCGGCAGCAGCGAGGGCACGATGTCCTTGACGAGGTCATTGTGCTCCTTCGGCAATTCCTTGAGCAGCTTCTGAAGCTCCACATAGGAGAGCAGCTCGCCCACATTGGCCTTCAGGATTTCGGTGAGGTGGGTCGAGATGACGGTTGCGGCGTCCACGACCGTGTAGCCGCGCATCTGCGCCTCGTCGCGCAGGGAGGCTTCCAGCCAGGTCGCCGGCAGCCCGAAGGTCGGCTCGATGGTGTGCTGGCCGGGAAGCTGGATGCGCCCGCCCATGGGATCGATCGCCATGAACTGGCCGGGATAGACCTGGCCCTGGCCGGAATCGACCTCCTTCAGCTTGACGATGTAGGTGTTGGATTCGAGCTGCACGTTGTCGAGGATGCGCACCGACGGCATCACGAAGCCGAGGTCGCTGGCCAGCGTGCGGCGCAGCGCCTTGATCTGCTCGGTCAGGCGATCCTGGCCGTCCGGGCTGTTGACGAGCGGCAGCAGGGCGTAGCCGATTTCGATCTTCAGCTCGTCGATCTTCAGCACCTCGGCCATGGTCTCTTCGCGCGGGGCTTCGCCGGCCGCGGCGGCCTTCGCGGCGGCGCCCTCGGGCGAGGCCTCGGCGGCGATCTTCTGCAGAGCGCCGATGCGGCGCGCCATGTAGGCGGCGCCGAAGGCGAGCCCCAGGAACGGGATCATCGGCAGGCCGGGCAGCAGCGACAGCGCGGCCATCACGGCGGCGGACATGCCGAGCGCTTTCGGCATGTTGGCGAGCTGCTTGGCGATGGCCTTGTCGGCGGAGCCGCTGACGCCCGCCTTGGACACGAGCAGGCCCGCCGCCGTCGAGACGATGAGCGCCGGAATTTGCGAGACCAGTCCGTCGCCCACCGTCAGCAGCGTGTAGGAGTGCGCCGCCTGCGAGAAGCTGATGCCCTGCTGGGCGACGCCGATGATGATGCCGCCGACGATGTTGATGAACGTGATCAGCAGGCCGGCGATGGCGTCGCCGCGCACGAACTTGGACGCGCCGTCCATCGCGCCGAAGAACGAGGACTCGTCCTCCAGGTGCTTGCGCCGCTTCTTGGCTGTGGCCTCGTCGATCATGCCGGCGGAAAGATCGGCGTCGATGGCCATCTGCTTGCCGGGCATGGCGTCGAGGGTGAAGCGCGCCGCGACTTCGGCGATGCGGCCCGAGCCCTTGGTGATGACGACGAAGTTCACGATCAGCAGGATTGCGAACACCACCAGCCCGATGACGAAGTTGCCCCCCATCACGAAGTTGCCGAAGGCCTCGATGACGTGGCCGGCGGCACCGGTTCCCGTGTGGCCGTTCGACAGGATGAGGCGCGTGGAGGCGAGGTTCAGCGCCAGCCGCAGCATGGTGGCGATCAGCAGAACCGTCGGGAACGCGGAGAACTCCAGCGGCTCCTCGATGAAGAGCGACGTCATCAGGATCAGCACGGACAGGATGATCGAGACCGCGAGGAACAGGTCCAGCAGCACCGGCGGCAGCGGCACGATCAGCACGACGAGGATCGTCAGCACGACGAGGGCGAGCGCGATGTCGGAGCGCTGCAGCAGCGCGCCGAGAATGCCCGCGCCGCCGCGCATCGTCATGCCGCCGCCCGGAACGGGGCGCGCCTGCGGAGGCGAAACCACGGAGAGATCGGTCATGACGCGTTACCCCAGCCCGTCCGTTGCGGCTCCCCAACGGAGCCCGGTGTGGGCGCGCGAAAAGCGCCTTGTTCCGTCACCGGGCAAATTCTGCCGGGTGCATGGTTAGCGCGGGGTTAACAGGGGTAGGTCATGGGACCGTCGAACGCCCTTCGCCCGGCAGACCCCTCATCCGACCGGCCTGCGGCCGGCCACCTTCTCCCTCAAGGGGAGAAGGGAAGCCAGCTTCGCTCGGCTGATACCTTGACCTCGCACCGCAGCAACGTGGCTTGGCGACGGCCCTTCTCCCCTCGAGGGAGAAGGTGCCCCGGAGGGGCGGATGAGGGGGCGCCGGGCCATTGCGAACGAGGTGAGGACCAGGAATCTTCGATCTAAAGCCCCGCAACCCGCGCCTCGCCGGGCGGCGGGATCGTCAGTCCCTCGCCGGCGTATTCATGCAGCTTGTTGCGTAGCGTGCGGATCGAGATGCCGAGGATCCTGGCGGCGTGCGTGCGGTTGCCCAGGCAGTGGTCGAGCGTGTCCAGGATCAGGTCGCGCTCCACGTCGGCGACCGTGCGGCCGACGAGGCCGCGCACGGTGGCTTCCGCCGTCTCCAGCGCCCGCGCCGCGGGATCCCGCGCGGCCTGCCCGAGCGCCTCACCTTCCGGCGTCATGATGGCGTCGGAGCCGATCTCGTCGCCGACGGCGAGGAGCACGGCGCGATGCATCGTGTTCTCGAGCTCGCGGACGTTGCCGCGCCAGGGGTTGGCCAGCAGCGTGCGCCTGGCGTCGGCTGAAAGCGGGCGCGCCGCGACGCCGTTCACGTCGGCGTACTTGCGGATGAAATGCGCCGCGAGCTCGAGGATGTCCTGCGTCCGCTCGCGCAGCGGCGGCAGCTTCATGTTGACGACGTTCAGGCGGTAGAACAGGTCCTCGCGGAACGCATTCTTGCGCACCTCCTCCACGAGGTTGCGGTTCGAGGTGGCGATCACGCGGATGTCGACGGGCACGGGCTTGCCGCCGCCCACCCGGTCGATGACGCGTTCCTGCAGAGCGCGCAGAAGCTTGGCCTGCAGGCGGATGTCCATCTCCGAGATCTCGTCGAGCAGCAGCGTGCCGCCGCTCGCTTCCTCGAACTTCCCGACCCGGCGCGCCACCGCACCCGTGAAGGCGCCTTTCTCGTGGCCGAAGAGCTCGGATTCCAGGAGGTTGTCGGGGATCGCCGCGCAGTTCACGGAGACGAAGGGCTTGTCCTTGCGGTTGCTGCGCTGGTGAACGTAGCGGGCGATGACCTCCTTGCCCGTCCCGCTCTCGCCCGTGATCAGGATCGAGGCTTCGGAGCGGGCGACCTGCTCGGCGAGCTTGACGACGCGTGCCATGGACTCGTCGCGGTAGACGAAGGCGCGGCTGTCGCGCGACACCGCCTCGATCACCGCCGCGATGAGCTCGGGATCGGGGGGCAGGGGGATGTATTCTCGCGCCCCGGCCTGGATGGCGGCCACGGCCGCCCTGCTGTCCGTGCCGGTGCCGCAGGCGACGACCGGCGTGCGGATGCGCTCCGCCTCGAAGGCCACGATGAGGTCGCGCACGGGCAGGACCACGTCGATCATGACGAGGTCCGCGCCCTTGAGGCGCATCACCGCGAGAGCCTGCTCGATGCTTTCCGCATTGGTGACGCTGGCCCCCCGGTCCATGGCGATCCGGGTGGCGAGGGACAACTGCCCCTTGAGTGTGCCGACGATGAGAAGTCGCATGGTGGGTCCTCCGATCAGCGATCGGCCTTGATGATTTCGGTCATGGTCACGCCAAGCCTGTCGTCGACGAGGACCACCTCGCCGCGCGCCACGAGACGATCGTTCACGAAGATATCGATGGCTTCGCCCACCCGGCGGTCGAGCTCGAGCACAGTGCCCGGGCCCAGGCGCAGCAATTCGCCGATCTCCAGCCGCGTCCGGCCAAGGACGGCGGAGACGTTCACAGGCACGTCGAAGACGTGCTCGAGATCCTGGGCGACCTTGCCGGCGTTGAGGTCGGCGCCCGAGCCGTCGTCGGCGAAGCCGAGGTCGAGGTCGCCGCTGGAGCCGCCCTTGAGGTTGGGGAGTGTGATGTCGTCGGTCTCGGCCATCGGTTCAGTCCTGTCCGTTCACGGCGGCGGACGCATCGTCCGCGACATGCCGCTCGACCGCCCCTGCGATCATGGCCGCGAGGGCTGCGCTGTCGCGGATCATGCCGCCATCCGCCCATTCGATGACGAAGTCGCCGAGCGCCAGCCCGGGTTCGCCGAGCACCACGATTCGTCCCTCATAGCCGCGCTCGCGGGCCATGCGGTCCAGCTTGGTCTTCGCCTGGTCGATCATCTCCTGCTCGATGCGCACCACGACGTGGGGCACTCCGACGAGCTGGCGGAAGCAGTCCGCGGCGGCGCTCTCCAGCGCGGCGAGGGGGGCGCGCAGGGCGATGTCGCCGGCCAGCTTGCGAGCGAATGCGAGAGCGAGCGTCGAAGCCACCGTCTCGAAGCGCGCCGTCTCCGAATCGAGCCTGGCCAGGATTGCGGCGGCTGCGGCAGCGACTTTTTCGAGAGCCACAGCCGCGCGCATCGCCGCTTCCTGCTCCGTTTCGCGGCGCCCCTCGATCTGGCCCCGGAAATATCCTTGCTGCTCGGCGTCGTCGAGGCGGCTCTGTTCCTGCGCGCGGTTGCGCGAGCTTCTGCCGCCCTCCGTCCCGAACTCTTCGTCGAACGTGAATTTCTGGGCGCCGCCGCTCATCTCAGAACACCATTTCTTCGGATTCGCCGCTGCGGTCGAGCTGAAGCAGGCCGTCGGCCTCCAGTTGCTTGACCGAGCGGACCACCGACTGCTGCGCTTCGTCGACGTCCTTGAGGCGCATGGGGCCGAGATTGTCCATCTCGTCACGGAGCATCTTTCCCGCACGCTGCGTCATGTTCGACAGGAACAGGTTGCGCAGGGCTTCCGAGGCGCCTTTGAGGGCCTGGGCCAGAATCGACTTGTCGAGCGAGCGCAGGAGCGTCTGGATGCCGGCCCGGTCGAGGTTCGCGAGGTCCTCGAAGGTGAACATCAAGGCCTTGATCTTGTCCGCCCCGTCGGGGTTCTCGCGGGTGATCGCGTTCAGGAAACGCCCTTCTTCGTTGCGGCCGAGCTGGTTCATGATGTCGGCCATCTGCTCGTGCGGGTCTCGCCGCGCCGCCCTCGTCAGAGAGGCGATGAACTCCCGGCGCAGCGCGCCGTCGATCTCCTGCAGGACGTCGCGGGGAACCGGGCCCATGGTCAGCATCCGGTTCACCACCTCTTCGGCGAGCGAGGGCGGCAGCTCGCTGAGCACCCGCGCTGTATGGTCGGCGCGCAGCTTGGACAGGATCACCGCAATCGTCTGCGGGTACTCGTTCTTGAGGTAGTTGGCGAGAAGCTGCGGCTGAACGTTGGTGAGCTTCTGCCACATGTTCCGGCCGGCCGGACCACGCATCTCCTCCATGATCACGTCGACGGTGCTCTTGGGCAGGATCTTGTTCAGGAGCCGCTCGGTGCCCTCGAAGTCGCCGCGCAGCGACACGGCCCGCGCCTTGGTGGCGAAGTCCTCGAAGAGGGATTCCACGACCTGCGATTCGATGGTCCCGAGCTGCGTCATCTCGGCGGTGAGGAGGCGGATCTCCTCCTCGTCGAGCATGCCCCAGACCTCCTTGCCATAGGTTTCGCCGAGCGCGAGCAACAGCACCGCCGCACGCTGGATCCCGGTCATGCCCCTCAGTTCGAGGCTCATCGGCGTCTCCCCTGCGCGCCCATCATGTGCCCTCGTGGATCCACTGGCGCAGGATCGTGACGGTGCCGGCGGTGTTCTCCTTCACCATTTCGCCGATGCGCTCGATCGACTTGGCCTGGACCTGACCGTTGACCCTGGCGATGTCCATCATGCGGCCGGCTGCGCTGTCCTCGACGGGGAGTGCGGGAGCGCTGGCGACCGAGATCTGCCCCGCCGCGCCGATGGCGTCCAGCGCCGCCCTGCGCGCATCGGTGAATCCGGGTGTCACGCCGCCCGCCAGGATCGTGCGCACCAGGGGCCGCACGACGACGAGGATCACCACGAGCGTGAGCATCGCGAGCACCAGGAGCTCGATGCCGCGCATCACGTCGTCCTTGGTGGGAACGAACGCCGAGATGAATCCCGCGGGCGCGCCGATCTCCTGAGGCGCCGGCGCCTCGGCGAAACGCAGGTTCACCACCTCGAGCTGGTCGCCGCGCTTGGCGTCGAAGCCGACCGTCGAGCGCACCAGGGCGGCGATCCGGTCGAGCTCCTCCTGGGCGCGCGGCGCATAGGCGATCTCGCCCGTGGGAGCCTTCGTGTACACGCCGTCGACGAGCACCGCGACCGAGAGGCGCTTGAGCCGGCCGCCTTCGACCACCTCGGTGCGCGTCGTCTTGGAGATCTCGTAGTTGATCACCTCCTCGGACTTGCTGGAGGCGTCGCGCTGGGCCGCGCCGCCGCCGGCGTTCGTGCCGGGGAGTTCGTTGCCGACAGTGACCGCGCCGTCCTTGGCTTCCGACGTGGCGGCCTGCTCGTTGCGCGTCTGCGTGGAGCGGACGACGCGGCTTTCGGGATCGAACGTCTCGGAGGTCTGCTGCACCCGGTTGGGATCGACCTCGGCCGAGACCTGGACGCGCGTGCGGCCCTGGCCCACCACGCTGGCCACGAGTTCCTCGACCTGCTGCTTGATGCGCCGCTGGTAGCCCTGCTGCTTTTCCTCCAGCGCAGCGGCTCCGCCGGCCTCGCCCTCGGCGCCGTCGGCCAGCAGGCGGCCCCGCTCGTCGACGATCGAGATCTGGTCCGGCTTCAGTCCCTCGACCGCGGAAGCGACGAGATGGCGGATGGCGCGCACCTGGCTGGTGTCGAGATCGCCGGAAACCTTCAGCACGATGGAGGCGCGGGCCAGCTCGCGGTCGCGCTCGAACAGCTTGCGCTCGGGAATGACGAGATGCACCCGGGCCGCCTGGACGCGGGAGAGCGAGCGGATGGTGCGGGCCAGCTCGCCTTCCAAGGCGCGCAGCGCGTTGACGTTCTGCACGAAGCTCGTGGCGGAAAAGGCGTCGCCCTTGTCGAAGATTTCGTAGCCGACGCCGCCGCCGGTCGGCATGCCCTTTCCGGCGAGGTCCATGCGCAGCTTGGCGATATCGGCCTTGGGCGCCATCACGGTGCGGCCGTCGTCACGCAGCGTGTACTGGACGTTGCGTGCGTCGAGCTCCTTGATGATGCCCGTCGCATCCTCGACGGGCAGATCGGAATAGAGCACGCCCATGCTGGGCTGCGATGCGCGCATGATCATGAAGGCGAAAAAGCCGATCAACGCCAGCGTGACCGCCCCCATCGCGGCAAGGCGCGCCGGGCCGAGCTTGTTGATGAAATCGACAAGGCCGTTCAAAGCCCAAACCCCACAATCGACTTGAGGCCTTGCGGCCTTGGTCTTGCAAACGGAAGCGCCGCCCGCGCGGCGCCCTGGGCAAAATTTGCCCGGTGCAGGGTTAGCGAAGGGTTAACTTCCGGAAGAGTTTGAGAAAAAAGCAGAAAAGCGCCGGTTGCAGCCGGCGCTTTTCAGAACTTCAGGTCGTGATTTCGGTCTCGAGGCACGCCATGCCACAGCCGGCGTGCGACCGGCTGCTAGTGCCGGTACTGCTGGATCCTTGTCGTGCGGAGTCCCGCCAGCCCGTGCTGGTCGATGGACGCCTGCCAGGACAGGAACTCCTCCACGGTCAGGGTGTAGCGCGAGCAGGCTTCTTCCAGGGACAACAGACCACCCCTCACGGCCGCCACGACTTCCGCTTTACGGCGGATGACCCAGCGACGCGTATTGCTCGGGGGAAGGTCTGCGATCGTCAAAGGGCTCCCATCGGGCCCGATCACGTATTTCACCCTCGGTCGATAGGGTTCGGTCATCTGTACGCTCACACAACTCAACTGACCATCGTCGAGTGCGACCATAAGCCTACCCCAATTAAGAATTGCCTAAACCAAACTGCGGAATGGGGAGGGTTTGCAACCTTCAACTTTAGGACGCAGAAGGCGCACGCAACGACTTGACCTTGTCAATGGGCACCTTGACCGTTCCGACGGACAGAACAGGCGTCTCGCCGCTCAGGTCGACGGCGTCCACCACGCCCTTCACTTCCGAGCTGACGGTCACGCCGACGCCGGACAGATCCTTGGCTGTGACCGAGATCGTATAGGCGCCGTCGGGCGCGGAGGCGCCGCTGCTGGTCTTGCCGTTCCAGACGAAATCCTGGCTGCCTGCGGAGAGGCTCTTGGAGGTTTGGTAGACCTCGCCGCCAGTGCTGTCCTTGATCGAGATGAGGGCCTGCGCGGCGGCCCGCGGAGTTGTCAGCTTCCACGTCGCCGAGCCGCCGGCCAGCGCGGTGCTTGCCCCGTCGGCCGTGACCTCCATGCCCACGAACCCCAGCGCATTGGTGTTGGTGGTGGCTTTGCTCGCGGTGAGCAGCGCCGTGAGCGTGGTGTTCTGCTTGATCTGCTGCTCGACGGAGGCGAACTGCACGAGCTGCTGGGTGAACTGGTTGGTGTCCAGCGGGTCGAGCGGGTTCTGGTTCTTCAGCTGCGTGGTGAGCAGCGTCAGGAACTGGTCGAAATTGCTGGCCAGCATCGACTTGTCCGTCGCCGTCTTGCCGGTGGCGTTCTGGGTCGTGGAATTGGCGGTGGTGCTGCCGACGGTGCTCATGGCGATGTCCCGTTCTCAGATCCGGATGTCGAGGCCGCTCAGCGGCATGCGGATGGCCCGCAGCGCCGCGGCGATCTCCTGGCTGGCGGAAAGGTCCGTCAGCTGCGGCGAATGTGATCCGCGGGACGCCTGCTCCTGCTGGCGGCCGCTTCCCTGCTGCTGGGCATCCGAGCCCAGCGAGAACTGCAGCGAGCCCTCGGAGGTCTTCAGCCCGGCCTGCTCGAAGGCGCGCTCCAGGGTTCGGGAATCCCGCTGCAGCATGTTCAGCGTCTCCACGCGGTCGACCACGACCTGCGCCTTGACGACGCCGTCGTCGTCGATGTGGAGCTTGACGTCGACCTGCCCGAGATCCTGCGGGTGCAGTTTGATCTGGAAGCTTTGCGCGCCATCCAGAGCGCGCATGCCGATCTCGATGGGCAGGGCCGCGATCGGGATCGCCGGCGTCGCCACAGGGGCGGCTGGCCGGGCGTCGCCTGCTGGCCCGACTCCGCCCGCGGCGCCTGCGCCAGCGGCCGGGACCGGGGTCGCCTGGGGCTGCGAGGCGCCATCCGCCACGGAAGCGGCCTGCTCCGGGCCGTCCGCCAGGGCCTCCCGCGCGCCGCTGGCCAGCGCGGCGGAGAGCGCCTCCAGCGAGGGATGCTGGGCTGCGGCCTCGGTCTTGGCCGGCGCGACCGCGACGGCGGGCTTGCCGGCGGCCGTCACGCTTTCGGCCGCATTCTCGGCGGGGGCCTCGGCGGCCGGCTTGTCGGCGTGTGCGGCGGCCTTGGCGTTCTTCGCCTTGCCGGCCAGGGCCGGCCCGCCTTCGCCCGCCTGCGCGAGAACGCCCGGCGCGAGACCCTTCGCAGGCTTGTCTGCCGCCGGCGCGATCCCGCCGGAAGCGCCGGCCGACGCCTCCTCGTCGTGGATTTCGCTCTGGCCGCCGGCGGGCGCCGCCTCCGCCACGAGCGGAATGGCGATGGCCAAGGCCTGCGCGAGCCCGGTGGCGACAGCGTCTGGAGCCGTGGCAGGGGCTGGCGCATCCGCTGCGGAGGGAGCGTTCTCGCCCTCCGCCGTCGTCGGCTTGTCTTCAGCCTGGTCGGTTTTCGTCGCGCCTTCCGTTGGAGTTTCCGCGCCGCTGGCGGTCGTCGAGGTGGCGTCCCCCGCCTGGGCCTGATCCTCGGCGCGATCGGTGGCGCGGTCTTTCGCGCGGCTTTCGGCCCTGTCGGCGGCCCGGTCGAGGACCCTGTCCGTCTCGCGCTGCCGGCGCGACCGTGCGGCGTGCGACGCTTCGGCGTCGTTCTGGCGTGATGTTCTCGCCGTGTCGGCGGACGAGGCGTCTCGCCGCCCGGCTGCGGCATCCCTGGAGCTGTCCCGCGAGCGGTCGGTCGCGGCGCTCGCTTCCTGGCGGTCGAGCCCGCGCTGGGGCTCGCGCTCGCGCCAGGCGGAGCGCTCCGGAGCGACGGCTTCGCTGAGGCGCGCCGCAAATTCGCCCGATGCAGACTGTTTGACGCTCGCCGGATCCACCCGGCGCACGTCGCTGCGCAGGTCGGGGGTCTGAAGGGGGCTGGCGCTTTGCGGCATCGGTCGGATCCGTAGAGGAAGGCTGCGGTGGTGGGTGCAAACGCCGAGCCAGCGGAAAAGCGAGTGTTTTCAGTGTCTACAGGACGAAATTCGGGCTGGCCGGCCGGACTCGATTGCCGCGGCAGGCAAAAGCTGCCGGGCCGCGACGGGCGCGTCCGAGGCAGCCAGGGTCCGCGATGCTGGCCCCCGCGGCGCCGAGTTGGTAAAGTGATCGCTTCCGCGCTCGGGCGGAGGCCGCAGGCAGGCGCTCCCCGGAGCAAAGCAGGACGGATGGGCTGATGCTGAACAGTCTGGATCTCCCCGGTCGCCCGGAGGAGACGCGCGTCGTCGTCGCGATGTCGGGCGGCGTGGATTCCTCGGTCGTGGCGGCGCTCTTGAAGCGCGAGGGCTACGACGTGATCGGCGTGACGCTGCAGCTCTACGATCACGGCAGCGCCGTGCATCGCGCCGGCTCGTGCTGCGCCGGCCAGGACATCCATGACGCGCGCCGCGTGGCGGACGCGATCGGCATCCCGCACTACGTCCTCGACTACGAGAGCCGCTTCCGCGAGGAGGTGATCGACCGCTTCGTGGACAGCTACCTCGCGGGCGAGACCCCCGTGCCCTGCATCGAGTGCAACCGCCAGATCAAGTTCCGCGACCTGCTCGACACGGCGCGGGACCTCGGCGCAGCGGTGCTGGCGACGGGTCACTACGTCGCCAGCCGCGCCGGGGAGGGGGGCCGGCGCGCGCTCTACCGCGCCGCGGACGCCGAGCGTGACCAGAGCTATTTCCTCTACGCCACCACGCCCGGGCAGCTGGCCATGCTGCGGTTCCCGCTCGGCGAAAGGCCGAAGAAGGACGTGCGCGAACTCGCCCGCGAGCTCGGCCTCTCCGTCGCCGAAAAGCACGACAGCCAGGACATCTGCTTCGTGCCGACCGGGCGCTACACCGACATCATCGAGAAGCTGAAGCCGCAGGCCTCCGAGCCCGGCGACATCGTCCACCTCGATGGCCGCGTGCTGGGCCGCCACCACGGCGTGATCCACTACACGGTGGGTCAGCGCCGCGGCCTCGGCCTCGCCACCGGCGAGCCGCTCTACGTGGTGCGGATCGACGCGGAGAACGCGCGCGTGCTCGTGGGTCCGCGCGAGGCGCTGGCGACGCAGACCATCCGCGTGCGTGACGTGAACTGGCTGGGCGACGGCACGCTGGATGCGTTGCCGCCCGAGGGCCTGGAGATCGCCGCGCGCGTACGCTCCACCCGCGCGCCGCAGCCCGCGCTGCTGCGCCTGCGCGACGGCGAGGTCGAGGTGGAGCTCGCCTCCGGCGAATACGGCGTCTCGCCCGGCCAGGCCTGCGTGTTCTACGCCAGCGCGGACCCGCGCTCCCGCGTGCTGGGCGGCGGCTCCATCCGCAGCGCTGCCCTGGCGGCGCTGCCGGTACGCCCCGCCGTTCCCGAGGCTGCGGGATCCCCCCTCAAGGCCCCCTTGCAGGGCTGAGGGCATGGCGGCGGGCGCGAAGGGCTCGAGCCTCGACAACACCGCCGTCGAGGCGGCCTACGCCCGCTGGGCGCCCGTCTACGATCTCGCCTTCTCCCTCGCCATGGCGCCGGGCCGCAGGGCCGCCGTGCAGGCGGCCGAAGCCGCCGCCGCGCGCGCCGGCGGGCCGATCCTCGACGTCGGCGTGGGCACAGGCCTGGAGCTGCCTTACTTCAAGGGCGACGCGGACCTGATCGGCGTCGACCTCTCCGAGCCCATGCTGCAGCGCGCGCGCCAGCGCGTCGCGGGGCAGGGCCTTCGCCGTGTCCGCGGCCTCCTGAAGATGGACGCAACCCGGCTGGCCTTCCCGGATGAAGCCTTCGGCGCGGTGGTCGCGCCCTTCGTGATGACGGTCGTACCCGAGCCTGGCCGCACGCTGGACGAATTGCTGCGCGTCACGAAGCCCGGCGGCGAGATCGTGCTGGTGAACCATGTCGGGGCGGAGGCCGGCCTGCGCGCCAGGGCCGAGGCGCTGCTGGCGCGCGCCAGCGCCCACCTCGGCTGGCGGCCGGAATTCCCGTGGGCCGTCATCGGCGACTGGATCTCGGCGCGGGAAGACGCCACTTTGCTCGAGCGCCGCGACCTGCCGCCCGCCAGCATGTTCACGCTGGTGCGCATCGGCCGAGGCTCCGCCGCCCCGGCCCGGCCCCCTCAGGGGAGCGAACGGTGAGGCGGTCCCCGCCCTACGAACTCTTCTACTGGCCCTCGATCCCCGGCCGTGGCGAGTTCATCCGCCTTGCGCTGGAGGAGGCGGGCGCGCCCTACCGCGACGTGGCGCGCGAGCCCGGCGGCATGGCGGCGATGCAGGCGCTTTTGGCAGGGGAGGGCGTCGCGGGCCCGCCGCCCTTCGCGCCGCCGATCCTCAGGGCGGGCGAATTCGTCATCGCCCAGACCTCCGCGATCCTGCACTTCCTCGGCCGGCGCCATGGCCTGGCACCGGACGACGAGGCCGGCCAGCTGCATGCGCTGCAGGTGCAGCTCACCATCGCCGACCTCGTGAACGAGGTGCACGACACGCACCACCCCCTGAGCGTGGAGCTCTACTACGACGACCAGAAGGCCGAAGCGCTGGCCCGCGCGCAGGCCTTTCGCCGCAGCCGCCTGCCCAAGTTCATCAGCTGGCTGGAGAGCGCGCTGGCTCGAAACGCCGCCGGGGCGCGCACAGGCGCGACCGGGGCTGGCAGCGCTTCCGCCAAGGCCTCGACAACGGCGAGCGCCTCCGCTTCGACCGGGGCCTCCGCCAAGGCTTCGTCCAGGACCTCCGCCAAGGCTTCGTCCAAAGTTTCCGCCAATGCTTCGGCGAACGCCTCCGCCAAGGTTGCGCCCGGCCTCTCGTCCCCGGGGGCCGGGCCCTCTGGCAACCATGGTCCCCACCTCGTGGGCGACAGCCTGACCTACGCCGAACTCTCCCTTTTCCAGCTCGTCGAGGGCCTTCGCTATGCCTTCCCGCGCGCCACGGCCGCCGCGCTGGCGCAGGCCCCGCTGGTCGAGGACCTCGCCCGGCGCATCGCCGCCCGCCCGCGGATCTCCGCCTATTGCGCCAGCCCGCGCCGCATACCGTTCAACGAGGACGGCATCTTCCGCCGCTATCCCGAACTGGATGGGCCCATCGGCTGATCCCCGGCTCGCGCACGCCGGCTTCGGGCCCGCCTGCCGGCGAAACCCCGGCTGCACTGTCCTCCGCCGTTCTTGACAGCCCCCGAGCCTCCGCCCTATATCGCCCTGCCCGCGGGAGCGCCTACGACCATCCCGCGACCACAGGGCGACAGCCCCGGGGCGGAGTAGCTCAGTTGGTCAGAGCAGAGGAATCATAATCCTTGTGTCGGGGGTTCAAATCCCTCCTCCGCTACCAATCTTTTCAATGACTTACCTGGAAAACACACGCCGGTACTTTGATATGAGTACCCTCAGAGTACCCTGAGTTCGGGAATGGGAGGTCAGATTGCGTTCGCCACCACTCAATTCACGGTCATCCCATATGCGCTCTTCGTAGGCGATAGACGCATCGGTCAGAACTGCATGATAGGGCCGGATGTCCGCATCGGCGATGGCTGCAAGATCCAGAACAACGTTTCGATGTATGCCGGCGTCGAACTCGCCGACGACCCACCCCCCCCCCCCGGCATTTCCAAAACGGGCCTTTCACTATTCCTTGCTTGGGAGCTTACCTTGGTGGTCCCGAAGTCCCGACCAGAGCGGTACTGTCGTACGTTAGACGCCGCAGTAGCACGTTCTGAATGCTCCCTTCAGCTGTAGCTTGGGAGGCCAGAATCAACTTTTGGGACCGCTTCTGAAGGGCGCTGAGAAAATCACTTTCCCTCTCCGGCATGGATCGGGGCCAGAACAGTCACGATACCACATCCACAAAGGGACAGGATGGGCCAAGCAAAGCTCAAGGCCAAGCGGCAAAGAGACGCCGAAGTGCTAAGTCAGCCTTTGACGCGGGCTCGCTTCGATCTCTATGCGCTGGGGACACGTTCTTCTTACACAAATTTGCATACAGAAGAACTCACATTCTGGAGTGATCCCGAGGAACAGATCCTTGCTCTCGTGGTTCGAGACACCGTCGACCAAGATTACGGCTACATACTTCTCGCGCGGGACAAAATCGGGCGATTCCGGTGCGTTGCCCTGGAAGTGTCTTTCTCGAATGAACAAGTTGCGACACAAAGGGCGCGGGCAGGCCTGGCAAAGCTTCTGCTTCAAGGGGATATTGTGGCACTTGGCCATCAGGGGGATGAAACGAATTATGCAACGGACGTGTTGTCCGTCCCGCCTGCTGTCGACCGAGAGACACTGCATCCTTTTTTTCGACAGCTCAGCGAATCGTCGGGGCGGCATCCCGCACGCTCAGTTCTCCGGGAGATCGGACCTTGGCTCGCTCCGTCTGATCCTCACTTCGTCAGCGAGTTTCAGTTTAAGCAATTCGATCAGCGGCTTTGGGAAATGTACCTTTGGGCTGCCTTCAGGGAATTGCGGTTCGATGTAACGCAACCGGAGGCACCCGATTTTTTATGCCAAGGCCCAGGCTTCGCGTTTACGGCAGAGGCCACAACGGTAGGTCCGTCAGCATCCGGAGTTTTGGCTGATCATCCCGACCCCCGTACTCCAGATGAGATGGAAGACTTCCTGAACCACTACATGCCGATGAAATTCGGATCGAGTCTGACGAGCAAACTCGCCAAAACGGATAAGCAAGGGCGCAATTACTGGGAGCGAGGTGACGCCTCCAACAGGCCATTCGTTTTGGCCGTAGCTGATTTTCATATTCCAGGCGGACGTGATGAGATCGGATCAATGACATATTCGCACTCAGCATTATGGCCCTACCTTTACGGGCATAGAGTGGAGTGGGTGATGAGGGACGGCCAACTGGTGGTGCATGCCGTCCGGGGGGAAGATCATACTTACCGCGGAAAGGTCGTGGAAACCGGCTTTTTCGACCTGCCGGGAGCCGAAAACATCTCCGCCGTGCTTTTTTCCAACGCTGGTACTCTGGGAAAGTTCGATCGGATGGGCATCGTTGCCGGATTTGCACCGGAGGACCACATGTACCTTCGCAGCGGCTTTCGATTTGATCCTGATCCCGCAGCTGTCCGTCCCGTCGCATTTACAGAAGAGGTTGGCGGCGCAAATTACACTGAGAATTGGGCAGATGAATTACAGTTGTTTCACAACCCAAACGCCACGCACCCACTCCCTGTCGAAATATTTCGGGGAGTTACGCAACACTTCTTCAACGGGAGTAAACAGGTTTCCATCATACCGGAGGGCGTCGTCTTGAGCTCATTCACGATGATTATCAATCAGAGCGATCAGAAGAAGAATATCGAACTGAATACCACCCCGTCTGCCCCCATATCCAAATGATATAAAGCGGGGCTCGTGTTCTCTCGGATGGTGAAGATCCGATTGAGCACGATCACAGCTAAATATGCCCGGTGGCTGGACAACCTAGAAAACGCGCCGCCTAATTGCCGTTCCCGAATCGCTCCTCTCAAGGCTTGGACCGTTAGCTGCAATGAACATCGCGAATGTGGGTGCGGAAAAAGACGAACCGAAACCGCAGCGCACGGTGAAGCAGTCTTACCAGACCTCACACGGGAGAATGCTCCTCGGGCGGATCGAAAACGCCCTCGAACAGGAGCCGCTAAGGTCCCTTCAGGGAAAAGTAAACCTAATAATAACATCTCCCCCGTTTCCGCTCGTGCGAAAGAAGAAGTATGGAAACGAGAATGGGTCCGCATATATCGACTGGCTTGAATCACTAGCCAAGAGGCTTGCGGATCTACTGACGCCCGATGGGTCGATCGTCATTGAAATTGGTAACGCGTGGGAGGAAGGGCTACCCTTCATGTCAACGCTCCCGATAGAAGCGCTACTAGCGTTCAAGCGATCTGGGAAACTCAATCTGTGTCAACATGTCATTTGTCACAACCCGGCCCGGCTTCCTAGCCCTGCAGCTTGGGTGAACGTAAAGCGTGCCCGATTAAAGGACTCATTCACGAACGTTTGGTGGATGTCGAGAGCAGAATTTCCGAAAGCCGACAATCGACGCGTATTAAATCCGTACAGCAAAGACATGAAAGATTTACTCAAGTCACAGAAATACAATTCCGGCCGCAGACCATCCGGGCACGTTATTTCGGAAAAAGGCTTTCTCACGGACCATGGTGGCGCAATCGGCCCGAATGTACTCGACATGACGGGCGAAAGCTACCCAGAATCTCTGTTGAAATTCACAGGTACAAGTTGGGATGCCGATTACAGGGCGTACTGCAAAGCACTTAATATCCCAGCGCACCCAGCTAGAATGCAGTCGTCATTAGTCGCGTTTTTTGTTCAGTTCCTGACCGGCGAGGGTGATCTTGTGATGGACCCTTTTGCAGGTTCGAACACGACCGGCGCAGTAGCGCAGGACTTAGGTCGAAACTGGCTTTGTGTCGAGGCAGAGGAGGATTACGTGAAAGGCTCACGTGGTCGGTTTGAGGTTTTCCGGCGACTCGTCGAGCAGAGTGGGAAATAAAGCGAAACATCAAGCTGGCTGGGCGAAATAGGAATATAAGGTCTAGATATGCGATCGCCTGCATACGTCGGTGACCTGTCATCCCATCAATTTGAGACGGAGTACCGCTCCGTCAAAGATGACCCCGTAGGCGAGTTTCTGCAACGATGTTTCCGCGCGGCCGCACTTTATAGACGAGCCGTTGGTTACTTTCGCTCCAGTGTATTTGCGGTGGTTGGCCCATCTGTGATCAATTTTGCACATCGTGGGGGGAAGATACAGCTAATCTGCTCCCCGGACTTAGACCCCGACGACGTAAATCAGATTGCGTTAGGGTATGCACGTCGCCAACAGTATTGCGCTGAGCAAATGATTGATCAGTTCAACTCACTCCTGGCCAACCCAAGCACGGAGTTTGCAGCGAGGACGCTAGCCACGTTGATTTCCGTGGATGCTCTCGAACTGCGAGTTGCAGAGCGCCGCGATCGGCGTGGTATATACCACGAAAAGATTGGACTCTTTTCGGACACGCTCGGGAATATCGTCAGCTTCAAAGGATCCACGAACGAGACGTGGAGCGGATGGCACAGGAACGGAAATTTCGAATCCATTGAGGTGTTCTGTAGCTGGCGAGGCGGACTGGAAGAGAAAAGGGTTGCTCGCCACGATCTACACTTTGACAGCCTTTGGTCGATGAATGATCCAGACATCGAAGTTGTGACTTTTCCTGCTTCTGCGACCGAGTACTTCAAGAGGTACGCAGCTAAAGGATTAGATGAGTTGCAAAGAGATATGCCGCCCCAGGTCAAACAGGTAAGATCACCTCTCCCCCATCAGGTGTCTGCAATCGCTGCTTGGGAGGCGCAAAATAGGCGCGGCATCTTCGAGCATGCCACAGGCAGCGGAAAAACCTTCACTGCGATTATTGCGCTCCAGAAGCATGCGGCACTGGGTTTGCCCGCCTTGGTACTTGTGCCCAGTCGGCTTCTTTTGGAGCAGTGGGCGGACGAGATTAGAGATGCGATCCCGGAAGCAGCATTGTTGCTGGCGGGTGGTGGACACGATCGTTGGAAGGCCTCTTTTCGACTGAGTAGTATGACAGATCCCGATGCGGAACTCGGGCCTCGGATCGTTCTCGCAACAATGCAAACCGCCTCCCTCGATTCGTTCCGAACAAATGTTAGAGGCGGCAGCCACCTGCTCATTGTTGCAGACGAGGTGCACCAAATAGGCAGTTCGGAAAATTCAAAGATTTTTTTGCTTGACTCAGGAAGTCGACTTGGTCTCAGCGCAACACCCAACCGCTTCGGAGACCCTGAGGGGACTGCAAAGATCTATGACTATTTTGGTGGCGTTGTCCCACCTTCCATCACTTTGTTGGATGCAGTCAAAGCGGGTAGGCTGGTCCCTTACGAGTACTTTCCACACCCGATAAATTTAAGTTCCGCCGAGGCGGACGATTGGAAGTCCGTTACAAAGTTGATCCAACAGGAGATGGCGCGGCAGAAGCAAGACGCAAACGGTCATAGAAAATTATCAGAAAAAGCCAGAATGCTCCTTATCAAGCGTTCTCGCATTGCAAAGAAAGCTAACGCGAAAGTCGCCCTTGCAGCCACTGTGTTGCGCACGCATTTCGAGGAAGGACAGAGTTGGCTGGTTTATTGCGAGGATGGCGGCCAATTAGCTGACGTCCTGATCAGCCTTCGGGAGGCTGGCCTTACACCGGTGGAATATCATTCCGGAATGGCCGGGGACCGAGACGCGACGATGGCTTGGTTTAGGACGTACGGAGGAATTATGGTTTCAATCAGATGCCTGGATGAGGGCGTCGACATCCCCGCCGTATCTCACGCTTTGATACTCGCCTCATCCCAAAATCCGCGGCAATTCATACAGCGGCGGGGGCGAGTTCTACGGCAAGCTCCAGGGAAACACATCGCTGTGATTCACGATGCCATAGTGGTACCGGTGAGTCTTAACTCAGAGCCAGAACAAACGTCGCTCCTACGCGCTGAGATTGCTAGATCTTTAGAGTTCGCGGACCATGCTCTCAATCGTTCTGGCGGTGCCGAGATAAGACAGATCGCAATTGCCTTGGGCATCAGCTCGGAGATGCTGCCATCTGTTGGGGAGGAAGAAGATGACTGACGAAGCTGACGATCTCGCATTGCAAACGCTGCTGGCAGTCCGTGCGAAAAATGCGCCTGCAATCTCTGAATTATTAGTGCGCCGGTGCTACCAAGTACAACGAAAGCACCAGTTCAGCACCGATCGGGCTCAAGTGGTCAGTGCCCTCGATAAGCTGATAGACGCCGAAGTGGACAAAAGCTTAGAGCAAAATGCAGGGCATGAGCTATGAAGTTACACAATCTAGTCATGACAAATTTCATGCCATACAAGGGGCAGAATGAAGTCGACTTTCCGCTCGACGAAAACCGCAACGTTATGCTCGTGCTCGGCGATAATATGCGCGGCAAAACATCACTGTTAAATGCTTTGCGTTGGGGCTTCTACGGCCGAGCGCTAGGGCGTCACTCTCGCCCGATCCCGCTCCACCAATTGGTGAACAAGGAGGCTGCTCTTGAAGATGACTGGCGGATTGACGTTTTCATACGGCTCGAGGCGAACGGCAGCATCTTTGATCTTAGGCGGACCGCCACACGTCGATCTCACGTGAGTGTCCCATCTAAGCCGGAGGATTTCAATGTAGTGGTGCATCTCACCAAAGACGGCTCCATAGTATCAGGAGACTCGGTGGAAGCGGAGATAAATCAATTCGCGCCCGAGCAAGTGTCCCGTTTCTTCCTGTTCGATGGCGAGCTTTTACAGGAGTACGAGGAACTATTGATTGAAGGCAGCGAGCAAGGGCGTCAGATCAAAGAGGCTATTGAACAGGTATTGGGTGTCCCCGCTTTGATACATGGAAGAGACGAGATTGGCGCGATCCTTCGGATCGCAACGAAACGTCAGAGTCAAGAGATGTCCCACGTGAAAGGGCTCGAGAGCCAGGCGGCTCAGACAGCGGTCCTCTCTTCGCGACTCGACAGCTTTGAGAAAGATTTGGCTGCGCTGTCGCAAAAGGTAGTGGATTGTAGGGAAAAGCGACAGAAGTTAGACGAAGAGCTCGAGAGCGCTGCAACTGTGTTAGCCCTCAAAGGTAAGTTGGACGGTGCAAACGCCGCTCTCAAGGCGAATAATGAGACGATTGAACGGAAACGAACCGAACTTCAAGGCATTTTGTCTTTGGCTTGGCAAGATATGCTTGACGCGAAACTCGAACTGAAGCGGCGGCAGCTTATCGCTCGACAAGGCGAACTTACGGAAGCGCTGAAGCAAAGAGGCCGACGAGAATCAAACGCGAAGGATATCCGCAAACTGCTCGATACAAACCTCTGTCCGACTTGTAGCCAAGAACTGGGACAAGGGCGACGTGCCGAGCTTGGTAAGTCGCTTGGCCTCCTGGAAATTGAGCTAAGTGACGGAGAAGATCCCGTTTCCGAGATGCACTCAATCTCCGCGCAAATCGGCATCTTGAGCCGCATAAAAGGGATCAACGCTCGAGACCAATTGATTTCCATTAATCGTGACCTCAAGTTGGCTGAGGTGGGATTAATGCGCGCAGAAAACGAAATCGAGGAAATAAAGGAGCAGGTTTTCGGACACGATATTGCCGAACTGGAGCGAAAGAAGATTTTTCAGTCTGAAGCGCTTAAAGAGGAAGGTCGCCTTACAGAGGCGGTTAAGCTCGTCCGAAAAGATATTGACAAAACAAAAGCCGAACTTGCGATTGCGCGACAAGCTATCGAGAGCCTGGCACCGGCAAGATCGCGAAAAAGCACACAAAAGGTGGCGTATTCAGCGGACCTTGAGCAGATATTTGCTTCGAGCATTGAAGAATTGAGAGATCGGTTACGCGCGCGCGTCGAGACCTTGGCAAGCGAATCGTTTCGGCAGATGACAACGCAGAAGGCGTACTCAAGATTGGAGATCAATACGAATTACGGCCTTAGTATTCTAGACGCGGCCGGCAGAAAGGTCTCTCTTCGGAGTGCAGGTGCCGAACAGATCGTAGCTCTGTCCCTAATCGATGGCCTCAACAGGACCGGCCGAGCAATTGGTCCCGTTGTAATGGATACGCCCTTTGGCCGGCTTGATTTAAAGCATCGCGACAACATTCTAACGTACTTGCCCACCGTAACGAGTCAGTTTGTTCTGCTTGTCCATGGAGGGGAACTTCGTCCAGAGAGCGACTTGAAAGCTATTCGCAGCCGGATTGGTGCTAGTTACGCAATTATGGAAGTTTCGGACTCGCACTCTAAAATCGAAAGGATCTCATTGTGAGCACATCTGACCTGATCACGGTGGGCCTTTCTGAAACTGCAAGCGCCAAGCTAGAGCATTTGAAGGAGCTTGGGATATTCGCGGACAAAATAGATGGGTATAGATTCGCCGTGAGCCTCGCGATTGCTCAGGGCGTAGTCCCTGGTGAAATTACCAAAAGGACAACGCTTTTCAATGTGGGTTCGCTAGACCCAGATCAGGTTTTTCGGAACTCGGTCGAAGCGTTGCTGAATGAGCAGCTTAAGGACACGACCGTCTACAGGCTGGTGGAAAGACTAGCAGAGTGGGGCGTGAACGAACTTGACGCGCAGAGCAAGGCAGGTCAAGTAGACTTTGTTGCCATGCTGACGCAGGTAGCAACGAAGGTTCCATAGTAATGCATTCTCCCCTTCGTGCGTTTTTGATGGTGCGCTCCAGTAACGGAGAATGGACTGTAGATGTTTGTCGGGAGCTCGACCATGTATTGCGAGTGTGGCGCGAGAAAAGCCAAGGTACGGTTAGCACCGGAGTTTTTCATATAGGCTTCGATCGGTCGAGCGCGCAAAAGTACGAAGATTTGGCGAAAGACCATCTTGGAAGGGTGCTGGTGACTGCGTCTGCAAAGTACGCTCTACCAGTAGGCTATCCGTCTAGCACCTCCGCAGTTGGCCTGGTGGATGACGTGCCGATCTTCCTCGCGCTTCAAGGCTGGGGTTATGAGGCCCCTGATGTTGTGCATGAGGAGCCCCCTGTTGTAATGGCTGATTTCCAGCCGACGGACTGGATCAAAGCTTATCTTGAACTGAACCCGCAGTATCAGGACGAGTTTATGAGGTATCATATAAGTGATGATGCAAAGTATCTTGAAAAAGAGCATGAGTTGTCCTGGGAAGTGCGTCGTCAGTCGGGCGGCTTTCGCTTCAAAGGCAAGGTTTTCGATGACACTGATCCGTGCGCGATCGTCAACAGCTCGCCGCCTTGGCTGAGAGAACGAGAGGTGAGCAATCTCGAAATGACCGTTCGCGTAGCCAACTGTTTCAAGGCTCAAGGCATAAGGTACGTTAGAGATCTTGATAAGTATACGCTGAACGAACTTCTTTCTTTCCCGAATTTTGGCCGCAAGTCGGTGAATGACCTGGTTGAGTGTCTCCTCAACGCAATTGGCGTGGGACCGGCCAGTAATGATATCGAGCAGCCGCTGCATGCGGTGAGCAGGATGCTGGCTCAAACGTCTGAATTGGGGCTGATGGGTGCAATTCAAGCGTCTCTCCAGAAGTATGACGAAAGAGCGCGTGACATACTCGTGAGGCGGATGGGACTGGGTTGCTCCCCTCAAACGTTGGCTGAGATTGGGGAGGCATTTGGGGTAACTCGAGAGCGCGTACGCCAGATTGAGAGCAAGTTACTCCCGAAACTCAGGCGAGACGCGGTATGGGACGATGTTTTGAGCAGTAAGTTGCAGAAGCTACTCACATCCAGAGAATTTCCACTTCCGCTCCACGGGGTCGAGGCTGTTGATCCTTGGTTTTTTGGAATAGGCCACGAGCCCGAAGTCATAAAATACGTGCTGGCTAATGTTTGCAGCGGGGGTGCTAGCCTGGTTAGCATCGATGGTGTCATTTATCTTGGGTTTTTAAGCCAGGAGGGATGGGAGACGGCAATCCGAGAGGGACGACGTCTGCTGACGTTGGGGGCCGAACAAGGCTGGCCGAAGCAACGCTGCAAAATGTTGGTCTCTGGCCTTCTCCCACAGCAAGCGACGGAGTTCGTCGAACTGCTCTGGAGCAAGGTCTCCGCACTGTGTCACTTCGTCGACGAAGCGGGCACCGAAGTGCTGAAAACCTATGGAAGAGGTGCCGAGCAGGTAGTGGAAGCCGTTCTTAACGAGGCGGTCCGCCCTCTTCATTACTCCGAGATCGCCGAGTTAGCATCAAGCCTGGCAAAGCGCCCAATCGAAATCCGGCGCGCCCATCACGCGGCTGCTGAGGTTGGGCTCCTCTTGGGCAGAGGTGTGTATGGGCTACAGAAGCATCTACCGGTGACATCGGCGGAACTCGAAGCTATTTCGGACCAGGCCAGCGACATTGTGTCGGAAGGGCGGCCCGGACGACAGTGGCACTGCGCGGAGTTACTTGCGATGCTATTGGAGCGGAATGTAGTCATCCCAGAAGGTGTTGACAAGTATGTCCTAAACGTCGCTCTGAAAAACTCGGCGGAACTCCAAGAACTTGGAAGGATGGTTTGGAAGTTGGGGGAAGATGGGGTTTCGGATCAGGCTCGTGTCGACGTTCGAGAGGCGGTGGCGAGAATTGTTACCGATGCGGGTCGACCGCTCTATGGAGCCGAAATTCGGCAGCGGTTGGTTGCGCTGAGGGGAGTAAATCAACATCTCCAAATCTCGCCCGGCGGGCCCCTTATTCGAATCGGACCGGGACTTTGGGGCATAAACGATAGGGACTCGGTGATAAAAAAGCGGGATCAGCCCCGTCTGGCGAATCTCCTCGTTCAAGGACTCGAAAAGCGTGGGCGTGGTCTTCACGCAAGCGAGTTGCGCGCATTTCTTGAGCCAGTTCCCGGACTGACAGTAGAGCTGTTGTTCAGTCTTGCTACCTTGGATCCGCGTCTCGGTGTCGGTGTTGGACAGTTCGTATACCTGAAAGAGTGGGGTGGTTCACGGCGCGAAACGATAACCGACGCTGTCCAAGCGTTGATGTTAGCTTCGGCTTCTCCGTTGAATTTGGATCAGATTGTTGCGCTACTGAATCAACGCCTTGACCGGGAAATACCACGATCGACCGTATCGCGTTATCTTCAGATATTAGGGGCAGTGTATGATCCATTGGCTGACAATTGGAGTATGCGCGATTCCTCAGACGAGGTTGCTGCGGAGCCGCCTGAGGTGGATGATCGAAAGGACGCGGACGGAATGAGTGCGTGGGAATGAGATTGAGCGTGGAATATTTCGAGCCAGCCGAGTTGGGCAGTGCATCTCAGTTCGAGGGGCAGGAAGCGATCGCGGTGTTGTTTCTGTTCACAAATACCGTCGGCTCCGCAGGGCTATTATCAACGGTAAATTTAAGCCATGTGGTAATCTGCGCATACTTCCGGACTTTCATGCGTCTGGCAACGCTGCGGAGGCAACTAACAGCCACCGTTTTACACTTCCACCGGATCCATGCGCCAGCGCGACTTATGTCGTGGCTGTTGCGCCGCATAGGCGCGCCTTATGGACTCATTACCCTTCCAAACGAAGGCGGCACACAGCTCGATCCAACCGTTTCCCCAATTTTGCACGATCTCAACATCTTTCAGCACCTTCAATCCTCTCAAGACCGTCGACTTAGAAACTCCCATAGCGAGTGCAATCTCATGTTCCTTTATTTGCACCCTGCTGCCAACACGATCTAACCTGTAAAGTACAGTACCTTCCGGTTCATCGCTGAGCAAAGAAGGTAGCCGGACAGGGGTGGCCTGCGCAAAGTCAAGTCGACTCATCAGGAAGTGTAACAGGGAGAATGGAAGGAAAATACCCTCCGTTTCAAGCAAAAGTGTGTACGAATAGTAGTCTGTCGTGAGAATGTGATATCCACCGTGCGGGTGCCTGGATCGTTCGTATACCGAAAGTCCTATTTCAGGGGGTACAACCGAGCGGGCCTTAGCCTCATGTTCGGCGTAGTCTGGCACCCGGACAAGGGGTCTGAGATCCGAGCGTTCTGGCCTTGGCATGTCGGTACCATTTGTGCCACCAGAGCCGATTTCCGTACCGGCGAAGGTACCAAAAGGGTCACCAGGGCGTCATTCCAGACAAAAAACGATAGCAAAAACAGGTGGTTAGGCCCCTTTAAACATAGTATATTGCCGTTTGGCGCTGGTTCTCGGAGAGACGTTAAGACTGATCCATCTTCGAACATCGCCGGCCCGGTAAAAGACGCGCCCCCCAAGCTTCACGAAAGGTGGACCTGAGCCTTCGGATCGGAATCGAGCGTGGGTCTGTGTGGCCAGGCCCGTATAGCGGCTCAGCTGGCTTGCTGGGATTAGAGTGTCATCTTCTGGGGGAAGGGGGACAAGGGCAACGGGCTGGTATTTCATGGGATCCTCCGGCAAGGGCAGCGATGGGCCAACATCCCATGCAGCTGCGCTCCGGCGAATTGGCTCATTAGCGCAGGTAATGATGCTCGATAATGCGCCTATTCCGTACGTCTGACGTGACGTATATGGCAGCAGCGAGCGCGTAGCGCTTAGTGAGCAGTGCGTATTGGAAATGACGGACGCCATAACGTTTGTTTCGCTCGAGTAATGGGTGTTGTCGCCTTTTGAATCGCTGATACTCAAAGTGGAGTGAATCAACCACTTTCCCGCGAGTATCCGGATCGAGTTGGCTGAAACGGCGCATCTCGGCATTGATCCTTATTCCGCGCGTGGCCGCGGTAGGGATTGCGATCTCGATCCTCTCTCGCTCTGATGAGCCTGGAGTCTTTTCAACGATTTCAAAAAACTCGCCAAGCCATACGACGGGCTTGAGACCGCGCAGAAGTAAGGCTTCAAACGTTTGCTCGTGAACGTGGCGTAGAGCATCTGGTAGGTTGAACACGTAGTTGTCTTCAAGGTATTTTCGAACGGCCTCTTCGGTCCAAGGTTGTTCTCTCATCCGAGGCCCTTCTCGGGCTGGGTGATCGACGAAGAAAACACGCCAGACGCGGCCCGCAAGTTATCGTCTCGGTGGTGCGCATATTTCTGCGTTGTAAGGGCGCTCTTGTGGCCGAGGAGATGCCGTACTGTATCCAAGGGGATGCCAGCGGCCACGAGTGCTGATGCATAATTGTGCCTAAGGCCGTGCGGCGAAAAGTGCGCGATGCTCGTTCGCTTTATTATTCTATCCCAGGCGCGTCGATAGAAGTTGATCGGCCGACCAATTTTTGAGCCTGCAATAATGTAGGGATTGTCCGCTAGCCTAGGAATTTCCTTGATGATCCGTACCGCAACCGCGTCCAGCACAATATGTTGCCGTTCACCAGCTTTGGTCTCATGGATCGTTAAAATAGCCCGATCGGGATGAAAGTCGCTCCATTTGGCCTGCTGGATCTCGCCAATACGCCGGCCGGTAAACATACAGAGGAGGAACAATGCGCGGGCAAAGATATTCTCATCTTGTTCGCAGGCGTCAATAAATTGTCGGCATTCCTCAGGGGTGAGTACGACTTCCCTTGGCGGCGGCTCTCGAAAGAGCCGAAGATGCTTAGCAGGATTGCTCCCAAGATAACCCCACTCGACGGCGAGAGTGCAGATGTGCTTGATAAGAGCAGCGCAACGGTTCGCTGTCGAAGCAGACGTCCGCGCCTTTGTGGCTCTGTGAAGTTGCTGGAAGTGAGCAAGGTTAATATCGGAAAGCTTACGCCGACCGACTTCTGGTAGAATGTGATCGCGAAGACGCTGTCGGTCGCTCTTGATGCTGCGCTTATGATCCGCAACATAGACGAGATATTCCTCTGCAAGCCGTTCAAAGGTCGGCTCCTCCCGGAGCGCCCGTCGTTCGAGTGCCGGATCTCGTCCTTTGCGGATTTCATGCAATCTATCTTTGGCCAGTTCCCGAGCCTGCTTGACACTTAGCGAACTGTGATCGCCAATTGTAATCCGCTTCTTCTCACCAGCTAATGTTCGGTATGAAATGACGTAGGATATTCGCCCGGACGGATAGATCCGGACGCCAAAACCCCTGAGGTCGTCGTCGAACCGGACATCCGCTTTGTTGTTGGCCTTCTCATAGCGGAGGCCCTTTAACGAACTGGTCGTGATATGCATTGGGAGGCCTATGAGTACCCGTCGAGTACCCATCACACTGGCATACCCCGGTACTTTCTGCCAAGTAGGGGAATGCAATGACTAGCAATGGAAACGGATCGGAATGTAGTGAGTAATGGCACACAAGGAATCATAATCCTTGTGTCGGGGGTTCAAATCCCTCCTCCGCTACCAGTTCAACAGCAGAAAGCCCGGACGTCAGCGCTCCGAGGAGTCCAATGATCTCCACAAATGGCGGCTCGCGCGGTGGCGCGGGGTGGACGACCACGGACGTCACCAGGGCACGGAAGGCCAGCATCGCCTCCTCGTTGCCGATCTCCGCCGAGCGGGTCATGTGGGCGTGGAGATCTTCCAGTGCCTGGCGGTACACGGCTAGCGCGGCTCGGCTGGCGTCGACTGCGGGGCCAGCCGCATGGGTGGCTCGGTTGTCGCCCGAGTCCGGCTGACGGGCACACCAGCCGAACCCTTTGGGGAGATGACGATCGTGAATAGGGCGGCCTCGTGCTCCCGGGTATTCACAAGGAATGCAAATTGGGTTTCTGTTAAACATCAATTCGCACGGTTCCGAAACGTGTGGCTCCTCATTGTGCAAGTACAGGTTGCATCATGAGGAACACCCATGTTTCGTCGTCGTGAGTTTTTGGCCGGTCTGAGCTCCGTGTCCGTCCTCGGCCTTCTGCCAAGGACGGGGTTCGCGCAAAGCGTCGCCGCCGACAAGATCGTTTTTGGACGGGCCGCCGTCTTCGAGGGTCCGGCCAGCGCGCTCGGCCTCGGCATGCGTGACGGCGTCACCGCCGCTTTCGCGGAGGCCAACGGCAAGGGCGGCGTCGGCGGACGCAAGCTCGAACTGGTCACGCAGGACGACGGCTATGAGCCGAACAAGTCCATCGACGCCACCAAGGCGCTGATCGCCCAGAACGTCTTCGCCCTGGTCGGCCCGGTGGGTACGCCGACCTCCATGGCCGCGATGCCGATCGCCAAGGAGGCGAACGTGCCGATGATCGGTCCGTTCACGGGCGCGGAGGGCCTGCGCACGCCCTACCTGCCGCACGTGGTCAACGTCCGCGCCTCCTACTTCCAGGAGACCGAGGTGATGGTGGATCGCCTCGTCAAGGACAAGGGCGTCAGCAAGATCGCCATCTTCTACCAGGACGACGCGTTCGGCCGGGCTGGCCTTGCCGGGGCGCAGCGCGCCCTCGAGAAGCGCAGCATGAAGCTGGCGGCGGAAGGCACGTTCGAACGCAACACCGTCGCGGTCCGTGGCGCGCTGCTGGAGATCCGCAAGGCCCAGCCTGAGGCGGTCATCATGATCGGGCCCTACAAGCCCTGCGCCGAGTTCATCAAGCTCTGCCGCCAGGTGAAGTTCGATCCCGTCTTCATCAACATCTCGTTCGTCGGCAGCGACGCCCTCGCGGCGGAGCTCGGCGAAGCCGGCCTCGGCGTCTACGTCACCCAGGTCGTGCCCCTGCCGACCGACGCCTCCATCCCGGTGGTGAAGGCCTACCAGGACGCCCTCGCGGCGGCCCTGCCGGACCGCAAGCCCGGCTTCGTCTCGCTGGAAGGTTATCTGGTCGGCCGCACGGTGATTGCGGGCCTGCAGAAAGCCGGCGCCACGCCGACGCGCGAACTGTTCATGTCTGCGCTCAGCAACGGCGAGAACGATCTCGGCGGCTTCAAGATGACCTTCGGGCCCAACGACAACCAGGGGTCGGACAACGTCTACCTCACGGTCATCGGCACGGATGGCAAGTTCAAGGCCGTGACCTCGCTCACGTCCTGACGGCCAGCGCGCGCGGCCCAGGGCCGCGCGCCTCCCATTGCAACAACGGCGCTCGCGCCCACGCTCCGGAGAAGACGATGACGGCCCTCTCCCCAGTCTCGCTGCAGAAGACCGTCCGGCGCTTCGGCGTGGAAGCCCGCATCTATCTCTCGACGGTCCTGCTGACGGCGTTGACGCTTGCGGCGGCCTTCGTGGGCTGGTGGTCCTACATCGGGATCAACGGCGCGATCGATCGTCTCGTCGACGAGAAGATGCCGATCGTCGAACGCTCGCACGCGCTGGCGCAGGCGGCGACCATGATCGTCGCCATCGCGCCGAAGCTGGCGGATGTCGACGATGACGGCGCACGGAAGGCGGTTTTCGAATCCCTCGTTGCGGAAGACAGGACGCTGCGGGAGCACGCCGCCGATCTTGCCCGCCAGAGCGGAGTACCTTTGCCCGCCCTGACGTCCGCCATCGATGCGCTCTCACGCAACGTCGCGGCGCTCGACGCCAACGCGAAGGTCCGCCTGGCTGGGGACAAGCAGATCAACGCCAGCCTGGACAGGCTCAACAAGTCCCGCGACGCCTTCGTGCAGACGATCGCCACAGAGGCGGACGAGGCGCAGTTCAACATCGTGCTGGGTCTCGAGAGCGCCGCCGACGCGAAGTCCCTCGATGGACTGGCCGACGTCACGAAGAAGGACTTCCCGCTCTTCGGCCTGGCCGTGGGCCTGCAGTCCGACGTCAACCAGCTCGGCGCACTGCTCCACGAAGTGTCCCAGATCACGCGCGGCGAGCGCCTCATTCCGGCGCGCGAGCGCTTCCAGGCGACCACGCAGCGTATCCGGAAGGCTTTGGCCGAGATCGAGAAGGTCGCGCCCAACCCGAAAAGGGCGGCGCTGGGGAGTGAGGTCTCGGCCATCGGCGCCGGGCCGGAGGGCCTGTTCGCGCTGAAGGAAGGCCAGATCGCCACGCTCGACGAAGCCGGTAAGCTGCTCAACGACACGGCCGCCGCCGCAGCAGCGCTGCGCAGCCAGGTCGACATGGTGCTGCGCGACGCACGGTCGAGCGCGGACGGCGTGGCGTCGTCGACGCGCGATCTCATCGCCGGCAACAAGCTCTGGCTCGCGCTGCTCGGCGCCGGATCCCTGCTGGCCGCGCTCCTCATCGCCTTCGCTTTTGTGCGGCCCCTGATCGTCAATCGCCTGAACGCCCTCTGGCGATCGACGCAGGCCATCGCCGACGGAGCGCTGGAGACGGAGGTCGACGCGCGCGGCAATGACGAGATCGCCGACATCGCGCGCAGCGTGCTGAGCTTCCGCGACAACGCCCGCGCCTTGCGCGTCGCCGAGGCCGGGAAGCTCGAAGCCGAGGCCAACAGCAGCCGCAAGCGCAGCGAGATGCTCGCCGAACTGGCCGACGCCTTCGGCGTGGTGGTCTCCGGCGCCGCCGCGGGCGACTTCACAGGGCGCGTCGCCGCCCATTTCGCCGATCCGGAGCTGAACGGCCTGGCCGTATCGGTCAACAGCCTGCTGGAAACCGTGCAGCGTGGCCTCTCGGAAACCTGCGGCGTGCTCGCCGAGTTGTCCCAAGGCAAGCTCTCCGCCCGAATAAAAGGCGACTACCAGGGCGCCTTCGCCGAGTTGAAGAACGGGGCCAATGCGCTCGGCGAGGAATTCGAGGCGACGCTGGCGCGTCTCTCGGACGCGATCTCGGCCGTGCGCGACGCCACGGCGGAGATCCTGGCCGGCGTCAACGACCTCGCGAACCGAACCGCCCAGGAGAGCGAGGCGGTTTCGTCAGCGACGAACCAGATGACCGCTTTCACCGGGACCGTCCAGCAAACCGCCGCCAGCTCGCACCAGGCCGTGGGCATGGCGTCCGAAGCCGAGAAGACCGCCCAGCGCGGCGAAGGCGTCGTGGACGCGACGCGGGACGCGATCGGGCGGATCCAGACCTCTTCGGACCGCATCTCCGACATCATCGACCTGATCGACGAGATCGCCTTCCAGACCAATCTGCTGGCCCTCAACGCCGCGGTGGAAGCCGCGCGGGCGGGGGAGGCGGGACGCGGCTTCGCCGTCGTGGCGGCGGAGGTCCGCAGCCTCGCCCAGCGCGCCACCAGCGCGTCCGCCGACGTGAAGCGACTCGTCCAGGCGGCCCACACGGACGTGCAGTCGGGCGTGTCCCTGGTGACGGAGACCGCCGAAGTCTTCGCCAGCATCGTCTCCTCGGTGAAGAACGTGGCTTCGCTGATGGAGGGCATTTCCGGCACCGCGCGCGATCAGGCGACGGAGGTGAGCGCCATCAGCGACGAAATCGACGCCATCGGCGACATGGCCAACCAGAACGCCGCGCTCGTGGAGGAAACCAACGCCGCCATCGCCGTCACGGATGGCCAGATCAAGGCGCTGGAAGCCTTCATGGACCGCTTCGAGTTCCGCACGACTCGGCCCGAAGCAGGGATCCGCCGCGCCGCCTGACCTGGCCGGGGCGTGGGATCGCCAAGCCGGACTCGCTTCTGTCCGGGTGAGCCGCCACAGGCGGCCCACAGCCGAAGCGGGCCTGTTGGCCCTGTCATCAGTTTGAAGCGCGATTTTGCTCTGCATCGGCATCCCTTCCAGGAGCCGTCCATGCAGGGTCTGAACTCCGTCTCCCCACCGCCCGCCAGCGACATCCGTTTCGCGGCCGCGCAGGACAAGCGCCGGACCGGGTCGTTCCGGGTCCTGATCGCCACCGACGCGTGGCGTCCACAGGTCAACGGCGTGGTGCGCACGCTGGAAGGATTGGTGGCCCAGGCCCCCGATCTCGGCGCGTCGATCACGGTGATCGGCCCGGACCGGTTTCCGTCTGTCCCGATGCCGGGTTATCCCGATATCCGCCTCGCCGCCCCGTCGCCCGCCGCGATCGCCGACGCGATTGAAACGGCGCGGCCGGGCGCGATCCATATCGCCACGGAAGGACCCGTCGGCTTCATGACGCGGCGGTATTGCCTCAAGCACGGCCTGCCGTTCACCACCTGCTACCACACGCGCTTCCCCGAGTACCTCGCGGCGCGCCTGCCCGTCCCTCTCTCCTGGTCCTATGCGGCCGTCCGTCGCTTCCATGCGCCGGCGAGGGCCACGATGGCGGCGACGCCAGCGCTGGCGAGGGAGTTGCGCAGCCACGGGTTCGAGCGGCTGGTGTTGTGGAAGCGCGGCGTGGACGTCCCGCTGTTCGCGGGCGGGCGTCCCGGGAAGCTCGACCTGCCATCGCCCATTTTCCTCTGCGTGGCCCGGCTCGCCGTGGAAAAGAACATCGAGGCCTTCCTGGCGCTCGATCTGCCCGGCTCCAAGGTGGTCGTGGGCGACGGACCGGCGCGAGCGGACCTCGAGACGCGGTTCCCCGATGCTCACTTCCTCGGGATGCGCTCCGGCCAGGATCTCGCCGACGCCTATGCCTCCGCCGACGTCTTCGTGTTTCCCAGCAGGACCGACACGTTCGGGCTCGTCCTGCTGGAGGCGCTGGCCGCCGGGACGCCGGTCGCGGCCTACCCTGTGACCGGCCCCCGCGACGTGCTGGGCGTCTCAGGCTGCGGGGTGCTCAGTGAGGATCTTCGGGCCGCGGCTTTGTCCGCGCTCTCCATTCCGCGGGATCGTTGCCGCGCCTTCGCACAGGGCGCGACGATGACGGACAGCTGCCGCAGCTTCCTCGACAATGTGAGCCTCGCGGCCCTCTGACTCAGGCCGCCGGCGCGAGCACGAGCCGGGGAGCCGGGACGGTCTCGGCCTCCGGTTCGGCCTCGGGCGAGTCCGCATCGCCGTGGGTCGACTTCGTCCAGTACACCAGCTCCAGACGCCCGTCGTGGTGCTCGATGACCGCCGAGCAGGATTCCACCCAGTCCCCGGTGTTGAGATAGAGCACGCCGTCGATGGTCTCGACCGCCGGCTGGTGGATGTGGCCGCACATGACGGCGTCCACGCCATGCCGCCTGGCGTCGTCGACGACGGCGGAGCGGAACGCGCCGATGAAGTTCACCGCGGTCTTCACCTTGCTCTTGCTCCAGGCCGAGAACGACCAGTACGGCAATCCCATCCGCCGCCGCACGCGGCTGACGTGGACATTGAGGAACAGGGCGAAGTCGTAGGCCCAGTCGCCGAGGTGGGCGAGCCACTTCACGTTCCGCACGACGATGTCGAACTTGTCGCCGTGCAGGATCAGCATCCGCCGTCCGTCGGCGGTGACGTGGATGTACTCTTCGACGATGTCGATGCCGCCGAAGTTCGAGCCGACGTAGTCGCGCAGGAACTCGTCGTGATTGCCCGGCACGTAGATGATTCGCGCTCCCTTGCGGACCTTGCGCAGGAGCTTCTGGACGACGTCGTTGTGGGGTTGGGGCCAGTTCCAGCTCACCTTGAGCCGCCAGCCGTCGATGATGTCTCCGACGAGGAAGATCGTCTCCGCTTCGTGATGACGGAGGAAATCGAGGAGCATCTCGGCCTGGCACCCGCGCGTCCCCAGGTGCACGTCGGACAGGAACAGGCAGCGGGCCTTAACGACTGAATTCATGTCACGAATCTCCGCCTTCCGTGCGCGCCTTAGAGCGGATTCTCATCTCATTTTGGTGACGGGGGCCGGCAGGCCGCTGGCTTGGCCTTGGGACCGGCGTCCTCTGCTCAGCGTCACTCAGCCGTCATGAGCCCACGCTAGCGAAAGCTGAGCGTGGGATTTCAATCCGCAGGAGAGCGCTATGGACGATCTCGTGTTCAGCTACGCGGAAGAGAGCACGCCTCGCCTGAAGCGGCAGGTGATCCGGGCGGTCGAACGGCTCACCGGCCAGCCCGAACTGAAGCGTCTCTACGTCGACAACCAGCGCAATCCCCAGCCCGGCGAGAGCTTCTGGTCCGCAGCGGTGCGCCGGCTTCGCCTGGACGTGCGGTACGACGCGGCCCGCCTGGCGGCGCTGCCCAAGACGGGCCCGCTGGTGATCGTCGCCAATCATCCCTACGGCGTGCTCGACGGGCTCGTCATCGCCTGGCTGGCGGAGCGCATCAGGCCGGACTTCAAGATCCTGACCCACTCCGCGTTGCTGCGCGCTCCGGAGGCCGCCCCGAGCCTGCTCCCGGTCGACTTTTCCGGAACGCCCGCCGCCATGGCGACCAATCTCGCGTCGCGGGCCGCGGCTCGCGATCATCTCGCCAACGGCGGATGCGTCATCGTCTTCCCGGCCGGCGCGGTGTCCACCTCGCCCGACAGGCTCGGCCGCAAGCCCGCCGTGGACTGGCCGTGGCAGCCCTTCACGGCGCAACTCATCGAGCGGTCGGGCGCCGTCGTGGCCCCGATCTTCTTCGACGGCCAGAACAGCCGTGTGTTCCAGATCGCCAGCCACCTCAGCCTGACGCTGCGGCTGGCGCTCATCTTCCACGAGGTGCGCAGCCGCATCGGCGCGCAGCTGCATGTCGCCGTCGGCGAGCCCATCGCCTGGGACGACCTGAAGGCGGGCCGCGACCGCAAGGCTATCGTCGATGAGCTGCGCCGCCGGACGGAAGCGCTCGCCGCGAACATCGAGCGCAAGCCGGCCAAGCCGGCCAAGACAGAGGCGCTGAAGCGCAGCCTCGATCGCATGAAGGCGAAGGTGAAGCAGCGCACCCGCCGCCGGTCGGCCGACGCCTAGGGTCAGGGTCCCCGGCCGGGCCGGTTCCCTCGCGGGCGCAGGACGTAGAGAAGGCCGAGATAGACGAGCAGCGCAGCGGCGACGGCGATACCGCAGGCCCACCAGAACCCTGAATCGTCTTCGCCCAACGGAAGGCCCTTGGTGTTCATCCCGAACAGGCCGGTGACGAGCGTGGCCGGGAGGAACACCGCGGTCAGCATGGACAAGGCATAAAGTTGCCGGTTCGATTCGGCCGCCAGATGGCCGGCGATCTCGTCCTGCAGCAGTCGGGCGCGCTCTTGAGAGAGATGCACCTCCTGGTAGATCGAATCGAGCCGCTGGGCGATGCGCCCCGCCGCTTCCCTGACATCCGCGGGGAGGCGGAGGGTGGGTGCGAGCTCCACGCGGCGGAAGAGGCCGAGCAGCCGCGACAATTGTCTGTGCAGCTTCACGGCGCGCCGCCGCATCGCCCAGATCGCCGCCCGCGCATCCGCGCCGTAGCCTTCGATGATCTTGTCCTCGATCCCATCCACCGCATGGCCGAGTTCGGTCACGGCCGCGGCGACCGCGTCCGCCTCCCGGTCCACGATCGCTTCCAGGAGATCGAGCGCGGATTCGACGGGACGCCCGGATTCGACCGCCGCACGCGTGGCTTCGATGGACCGTAGCGATTGGCGGCGTCCCGTGATCAGGACGCGGTCGGCGAGAATGAACCGGAGCTGGGCCAACTCCTCGGTCGCTTGGGCGAACTCGAGCTTCAGGTCGACGAAGACCCCCGCGAGCACGTCGCCCTCGATGTCGACCTGGTCGTGCTGGGTCGATGCAAGGAGAACCTCCTTCGCCTCGTCGGGAAGAAATCCCAGCCGGGACACCCAGTCGCGACCGCGCTTGTCGACGAGGTTGACGTGAACCCACCAGAACGCCGCCGTCGGGTCTGGCAGGACCGGGGCCTTGTCATGGGACAGCGGGCGGCCGCGTCCGTCGGCCTCGAAGCGGTACGCGAAGACGATCCCGGGTCGGCTGTGCTCGTCGGCCAGCGGCAGGCCGGAGGTGCGGTCCTTCATCCGCCAGCGAGCCTTCCCAGGGCGTCGGGGATCGCGGCCTGCCATGTTGCCGGGTTTTTCCCGGATAGTCCGTTTTCGGGCTGATGGCGAAGGCGCCTCACTTGGACCCGCTATCCTGCTGGCCTGCGTCCGAGGCTTTCGCGGTGCGCGCGGCGTTCCTACCCGCCGCTCCGGTCGTCGTTGCGACAGGCGCCGGGGTTTTCGAACTCACCGCGGCGCGGCCGACAGTCTTGACGGCGAAGGCGTGCAACTTCTTCAGCGCCCTCCGCTCCGCCTTGAGCGCGGCGAGCTCCGCTTCCACCGCCTTCGTGCCCGCCGAGGAGGCGAGGGCGGCGAGCCTGCCGCCGCGCCCTTGCACGCCCTTCACGACGCCGCGGGCCGCACAGGCGGTTTTGCGGGTGCGCCGAGCCTCCCTGTGATCCTGCAGCAGCTTGTCGAGCTTTCGCGCGTGCTTGTCTTTCATGAGGACCGGCCTCCTTTCACCGGCACTATGCTCAGGCCCGGTGTCACAATCGAGCGCTGACGCTCCAGCTTTCAGGTGGGCCTTGTCGTGGAGACTGAACCACATGCCCGCGCCGGTTCCGCTCAGCCGCCGTGCCTGTCGAGAAAGGCTTCGATATCGAGCGAGCGGAACTCCGGAAGCGCCCAGCGCAGGCGCTCGTGGTCCCAATCCCACCAGGCCAGCGCCTGGAGGCGCGAGGCGGTGCGCTCGTCGAAGCGGCGGCGGATGAGGCGCGCGGGGTTCCCGCCCACGATCGTGTAGGGGGCGACGTCCTTCGTCACGACGGCCCCCGCCGCCACGACGGCCCCGGTTCCGATGCTGCGCCCCGGCAGGATGATCGCGCCATGGCCGATCCAGACATCATGGCCGATGACGACCGGAGTCGAACGTCGCCACTCGAAGAACGCCTCGTCATCCGCCTCGCCTTCGAAATAGGCGGATGCGCGATAGGTGAAGTGCGCCTGCGTGGCGCGGTGCATCGGGTGGTTGCCGGGGTTGATGCGGGTCATCGCCGCGATGGAGCAGAACTTCCCGATGTCCGCGCCCATGATGTCGCTGTCGTGGACCACATAGGAATAGTCGCCGAACTGCGTCTCCACCACGCTCGTGCGCGCCCCGACCTCCGTGTAGCGGCCGAGCGTCGAGCGGAGCACGGAAGCGGTGGGATGGATCGAGGGCTCCAGCCCCAGTGTCGTCGCAATGCCATTCGCCCTCCGCCGCCGGGCCTTGCTGCTGGCATGACAGCATGACGGCTGCGTGACAGCCGCGCCCCGCACGGGGGTGGCAGCGCCCCGCGCCGGGTTGTGACTGTCACGAAAGCGTTGCGCAGACGCGGTACCCGATCCTCGTCAACTTTCGAAGGAGACGGGCATGCTGCAGGTGGAGGGGCTTTCGCGACGCTTCGGCGGGAAAACCGCCGTCGACAAGCTGGATCTCTCCCTCGCTCAGGGCGGCTTCATCGGCATCATCGGCCGCTCCGGCGCCGGCAAGTCGACCTTCCTGCGCATGGTCAATCGCCTCGTGGATCCCAGCGAAGGCCGCATCGTCTACGCCGGGACCGACGTCACCGCGCTCAAAGGCAAGGCGCTGCGCGACTGGCGCGCGGATTGCGCCATGATCTTCCAGCAGTTCAACCTCGTGGGCCGGCTCGACGTCCTCACCAACGTGTTAATGGGACGCCTGAACAAGGTGTCCACGCTCAACTCCGTGCTCCGGCTCTGGAGCGCCGAGGACCGCGCCATCGCTCTGTCGGCGCTCGAGATGCTCGACATCGCCAATCTCGCCGCACAGCGCGCCGACAGCCTTTCCGGCGGGCAGCAGCAGCGCGTCGCCATCGCCCGGGCTCTCGTGCAGGAGCCCAAGATCATCCTCGCGGACGAGCCGATCGCCTCTCTGGACCCGCGCAACACCCGCGTCGTGATGGACGCGCTGCTGCGCATCAACAAGCACTTCGGCATCACGGTGCTGTGCAACCTGCACTCCATCGATCTCGCCCGCACCTATTGCGACCGCCTCGTCGGCATGTCCGCCGGCCGCCTTGTGTTCGACGGCGCGCCCGAGGCGCTCACCGACGACGTGGCGCGCGAGCTCTACGGGCTCGAGGCCGGTGAGGTGATGGACAACCACCAGCCTGTTCCTTCTCCGGCCTTCGGCCCCGCTGTCGTCGCCGCCTGACCACTCGGGCCTCAGCCCGACGTCCTCATGTCCTTTTTGAAACGGAGCACACGATGATCACCCGTCGCATTCTGGTCGCGCTCGGCGCCGCCGCACTCCTCACCAGCCCCGCCATGGCGCAGGACTGGAAGGCCAAGTATCCCGAACTGACCTTCGCGATCGTGCCGGCCGAAAACGCCTCGGGCGTTCAGGACCGCTTCGCGCCGTTCATGGCCTACCTCACCAAGGAGCTCGGCGTTCCCGTGAAGCTGCGCGTCGCGCAGGACTACGCGGCCGTCATCGAGGGCCAGCGCGCCGGCAACATCCAGATCGCCAACTACGGCCCGGCCTCCTACGCCCGCGCCAAGCTGACCGGCGTCAACACCGAGGTGTTCGCGACCGACGTGAGCGGCAACGGCTCCAAGGGCTACTACTCGGTGTTCTTCGTCAGCGCCAAGAGCCCCTACCAGAAGGTCGAGGATCTCAAGGGCAAGAACCTGGGCCTCGTCGACCCGAACTCCACGTCCGGCAACAACGTGCCGCGCTTCGTGCTCGACCAGAAGGGCATCAACCCCGAGCAGTTCTTCAGCAAGGTCGTCTACGCCGGCAGCCACGAGAACGCGATCCTCGCGCTCGCCCAGGGCCAGGTCGACGTCGCCGCGAACCAGTGGACGACGGAGACGGACTCCACGCTGCAGCAGATGCTGACCAAGGGCATGCTGAAGAACGCCGACGGCTCCCCCATGAAGTACGGCGACTTCCGCATCATCGGCAAGTCCGACCAGATCCTGAACGGGCCGTACACCTACCTCGCCGACATGCCGGCCGACCTCAAGGCCGCCATCGCCAAGGCGTTCCTCGATGCGCCGACGAAGGACAAGGCCGCGTTCGACAAGATTTCCGACGGCCAGCGCCCGGCCTTCGCGCCGATGACGGCCAAGGACTACGAGAGCTACATCGACCTCATCAAGTTCGTCGACAGCCTGCGCAAGAAGTCGTCCTGATCTCTGAGTACCGAACTGCTGGAGAGCGTCGCCCATGGCGGCGCTCTCTGGCTTGAGGACCCCCCGTGGCCGCCACCGTTCCCCATCTCCCCGAGCCCCAGCTCGCAGCGCTGGTCGGCGCCTATGAGTCGGCCGCCGCCGCCAAGCGCGCGCGGCTGATCCTCGGGTTCGCCATCCTCGTCTTCCTCATCGGCGTTGCGGGTTGGGTGGCCGAAGTGCGCCCGGCGACCTTTTTCGAGCACATCGGCAAGGTGACCAGCTACTTCGGCCGCATCCTGCGACTGGAGAACGGCGCGCTGGTCTTCACGGAGCCGGCCGAGTGGTTCTGGGGCTGGAAGAAGTGGCTGCGCCTGATGGGCGAGACGCTGCTCATCGCCTACCTCGGCACGGTGCTGGGCGCTCTGGGCGGCTTCATGCTGTGCTTCCTGTCGGCCCGCAACCTCGTGAAGTCGAACCTCGTGCGGATTCTCGCGCGCCGGTTCCTGGAATTCTGCCGCACGGTTCCCGAGCTCGTCTTCGCGCTCATCTTCGTGGTCGCCTGGGGCCTCGGTCCGCTGCCCGGCGTCCTGGCGCTCGCCATCCACACGATGGGCGCGCTCGGCAAGTTGTTCTCGGAAGTGGTCGAGAACATCGACATGAAGCCAGTCGAGGGAGTCACCGCCACGGGGTCCGGCTGGTTCCCGATGGTGCGCTTCGCGGTGGTGCCCCAGGTGACGTCGAACTTCGTCAGCTACGGGCTCCTTCGTTTCGAGGTGAATGTGCGCGGCGCGGCCGTCATGGGCTTCGTGGGCGCCGGCGGCATCGGGCAGGACCTGCTCGAAGCCATCCGCAAGTTCTACTATTCGGACGTCAGCGCGATCCTGCTGCTGATCATCGTCACGGTGACGTTGCTCGACATGATCACCGAGCGGATTCGCCACCGCCTGATCGGTGCGGAGGACCGCCGATGAGCGCCCCCGGCCTTTCGCCCGTCGTTCCCTCCGCGAGCTTCCTGCGCGACAGCGCCGTCGCCAACAGGGCGGCGTTGCAGGCGCGCCATCCCGCCGTGTTCACGCCGGACTGGCGGACGCGGTCGCTGGTGATCGGCTCGCTCGCCCTGGCGCTGGCCGTGTTCATCGGCGGCTTCGCCATGCTGGACATCTCCTGGGGCCGGGTGTTCGCCGGCATGGGACGCCTGGGCGAGTTCGTCGAGCTCATGCTGCCGCCGACCTTCGGCGCCATCGCCAAACTGGAGTCCTATCTCTGGTCCCTCGCCGAGACGCTCGCGATCGCCTTCCTCGGCACGCTGCTCGCGGCCGTCTTCGCGCTGCCGTTCGGCTTCCTCGCCGCCCGCAACGTCATTCCGAACTGGCTGGTCCGCTTCACGACGCGACGTGTGCTGGACTCCATCCGCAGCGTCGACACGCTGATCTGGGCGCTGATCTGGATCACCGTGGTGGGTCTCGGCCCGTTCGCCGGCGTGCTGGCCATCATGACCTCCGATTTCGGATCCTTCGGGAAGCTGTTCTCCGAGGCGATCGAGGCGGCGGACAAGAAGGCGTCGGAGGGCATCGTGTCGACGGGCGGCAGCCGCATCCACAGCGTGCGCTTCGGCCTGGTGCCGCAAGTCCTGCCGGTGATGGCGAGCCAGGTGCTTTATTACTTCGAGTCCAACACGCGCTCGGCGACGATCATCGGCATTGTCGGGGCAGGGGGCATCGGCCAGCATCTCTATGAGCAGATCAAGGTCCTGGAGTGGCAGCACGTGTCCTTCCTCGTGCTTCTCGTGCTCATCGCGGTGATGGCGATCGACTTTGTTTCGGCCCGGCTGCGCATGGCGATCATCGGCGGGGCCGAACCCGGAAAATGACGGAAGGTCGCGCAGTCGTCATACTGGCTGCCTAACAGACCCCGATGCAGGCGACACATGGAATGCGAATCTTGAAACCGGCGCAGGGCGATGCCGGGAGCGCCCCTGGGCAGGAGGCCCGGCGCAGGCTCATGGGCCTCGCCGCACGGGCGACGACGGCCGAGCTCGAGCACGCTCTGGCGATGGTGGGCCGCCCCGAATTCACGGACATCCGCAAGCCCGAGATCGGCCTCGTGATGATGCGCGGGCGCATGGGCGGGGACGGATCGCCCTTCAATCTCGGCGAGGCGACGGTGAGCCGCGCGGCCGTCCGAATCGACACGGGCGAGGTGGGCGTCTCGTACACGCTCGGCCGCGACCTGCCGCGAGCCCGCTTGGCCGCCGTGCTCGACGCGCTCTGGCAGCGCGGCGACCACGACCACATCGAGACCCATTTCGTGCTTCCGGTCGCGGCGCGGCTGGAGAGCGAACGCGCAGCGGCCTGCGCCAAGACGGCGGCGACGCGCGTTGATTTCTTCACCCTGGTGCGTGGGGAGGACTGACCATGTCGGCAGCCCTGAAGCTCGGCTTCGAACGTCCGGTGCAGGATTCGCAGGCGGTGTTCCGGAGCGTCATGATGGCGATGGCGCGGCCAGGCACGATCCGCGACATGGCGGCGGTTCTCTCGCCCCCGGGTGAAATGGCGCCGGCCGCCGCTGCGCTCGCGCTGGCGCTGTGCGACTTCGAGACGCCGGTCTGGCTCGATCCCGCGCTCGCCGCGGACCCCGAGGTCCCGGCCTTTCTGCGCTTCCACACCGGCGCGCCGATCGTGGATGCGCCTGCTTCGGCGCACTTCGCCTTCCTCTCTCGCGGCGCCGAGATCCCGGAATTCGAGACGTTCGCCCTCGGCACGGCCGAATATCCAGACCGGTCCACGACGCTCGTGATCGATGTCGAGAACCTCGCCGAGGACTCCGGCTGGCGGCTGACGGGGCCCGGCATCGCCGGCGCGTCGCGGTTGTCGGCAGGTCCCCTGCCCAGCGATTTCGCGGCCAGGCTCGCCGACAACCGCGGGCTCTTTCCCCGTGGCCTCGACATCGTCTTCGTCTGCGACGAGCGCCTCGCGGCGCTGCCCCGCTCCACCTTCGTCGAAGCCTGAGGAGCCGCGCCATGTATGTCGCCGTCAAGGGCGGAGAGAAGGCGATCGACAGCGCCCACAGCCTGCTCGCCGAGAAGCGGCGCGGCGATCCGGCGGTGCCCGACCTGTCGCCGGAGCAGATTGACGAGCAGCTCGCGCTCGCCGTGGCCCGCGTCATGGCCGAGGGCTCGCTCTACGACCGCGCGCTGGCCGCCCTCGCCATCAAGCAGGCGCGCGGCGACATGATCGAGGCCATCTTCCTCGTGCGCGCCTTCCGCACTACGCTGCCGCGCTTCGGCTATTCCGAGCCCGTGGACACGTCGGCGATGCAGGTCGAGCGTCGCATCTCGGCGACGTTCAAGGATTTGCCCGGCGGGCAGATCCTCGGTCCGACCTTCGACTACACGCATCGCCTGATCGACTTCGCCTTGGCGGCGGGCGTCGAGCCGCCGCCTGCGCCGACAAGCGGAGATGGCGAGCCCGTCGACGCGCCGCACGTCACGGGCCTGCTCGACCATGAAGGCCTGATCGAGCGGAACCCGGCTATGCCCGCGGACGCCGCGGTCGGCGATCTCACCCGCGATCCGCTCGCTTTTCCCGCGGACCGCGACCTGCGGCTGCAGAACCTCGCCCGAGGCGACGAAGGATTCCTGCTGGCGCTCGGCTATTCCACCCAGCGCGGCTATGGGCGCACGCATCCCTTCGTCGGCGAGATCCGCTTCGGCGAGGTGGAGGTGGAGTTCTTCGCCGAGGAACTCGGCTTGTGCGTTCCGCTCGGCGACGTCGCGCTGACGGAATGCGAGATGGTGACCCAGTTCGCCGGCTCGGCCGAGACCGCGCCGCAGTTCACGCGCGGCTACGGGCTCGTCTTCGGGCAATCGGAGCGCAAGGCCATGTCCATGGCCCTGGTCGACCGGGCGCTTCGCACGCGCGAGTTCGGCGAGGACATCGTCGCCCCAGCCCAGGACGAGGAGTTCGTTCTGTCGCACTCCGACAACGTGCAGGCGACGGGGTTCGTGGAGCACTTGAAGCTGCCGCACTATGTCGATTTCCAGGCCGAACTCATCCTGCTGCGCCAGCTTCGCGCCGAGCACGATGCGCGCCGCGCCGCGGCGGCCGGACAGGACAAGAAAGAGGCCGCGGAATGAATGCGCCGCAGAAGACCGTCGACGGGGCCGTCGGCTACAACTTCGCCTATCTGGACGAGCAGACGAAGCGGATGATCCGCCGCGCGATCCTGAAGGCGATCGCCATTCCCGGATACCAGGCGCCCTTCGCCTCGCGCGAGATGCCAATGCCCTACGGCTGGGGCACCGGCGGGGTTCAGGTGACGGCCTCGATCATCGGCGAGGACGACGTGCTCAAGGTCATCGACCAGGGCTCGGACGACACCACCAACGCGGTCTCGATCCGCAAGTTCTTCGCCAAGACGGCCGGCGTGGCGACGACCACCGCCACCGCGGAAGCCACGATCATCCAGACACGCCACCGCATCCCGGAGGCGGCGCTCGGGGAGAACCAGGTCCTCGTCTACCAGGTGCCGATCCCCGAGCCGCTGCGCTTCCTTGAGCCGCGCGAGACCGAAACCCGGACGATGCATGCGCTCGAGGAATACGGGCTCATGCACGTGAAGCTCTACGAGGACATCGCCCGCCACGGGCACATCGCCACGTCCTACGCCTACCCCGTGAAGGTCGCCGGCCGGTACCTGTTGGACCCCTCGCCGATCCCCAAGTTCGACAACCCCAAGATGCATCTCTCGCCCGCTCTGCAACTGTTCGGGGCCGGGCGCGAGAAGCGCATCTACGCCATCCCGCCCTTCACCGAGGTCGTGTCGCTCGACTTCGAGGATCACCCCTTCGAGGTGAACAGGTTCGACAAGCCCTGCGCGCTCTGCGGGGCGCATGGCGTCTACCTCGACGAGGTCGTGCTCGACGATCGCGGCGGGCGCATGTTCGTGTGCTCGGACACGGACCATTGCGAGACGCGCCAGGCCGATGGCCACCGCGGGGAACTCTCGGGGCTCGCGCCGGCGGGAGACGCGCCATGAGCGCGGCTCGGAAGACGACCGAGCGTCGCGACATGGCGACGGACCAGCCTCTCCTCACCGTGCGCGGCCTGACGCGCTGGTACGGCGCGCGGCTTGGCTGCCGCGACGTCTCGTTCGACCTGTGGCCCGGCGAAGTGCTGGCGGTCGTGGGCGAATCCGGCTCGGGCAAGTCGACGCTGCTCTCGCTGCTCTCGACCCAGCTCCAGCCCAGCGCGGGGCGCATCGCCTACCGCATGCGCGACGGCTCGATCCGCGACGTGTTCGGGCTCAGCGAGGCCGAGCGGCGATTCCTGATGCGAACCGACTGGGGCTTCGTGCACCAGGACCCTGCGCAGGGGCTGCGCATGGGCGTGTCGGCCGGGGCCAATGTCGGCGAACGGCTGATGGCGATCGGCGAACGCCACTATGGCGGCATCCGCCAGGCGGCGAGCGACTGGCTCGCGCGGGTCGAGATCGACGTCGGCCGCATCGACGATCCGCCGCGGGCCTTTTCCGGCGGCATGCGCCAGAGGCTGCAGATCGCCCGCAACCTCGTCACCGCCCCGCGGCTCGTGTTCATGGACGAGCCGACCGGCGGTCTGGACGTCTCCGTCCAGGCGCGCCTGCTCGATCTGCTGCGCGGGCTGGTCGACCGGCTGGGCCTCTCGGTCGTCATCGTCACGCACGACCTCGCCGTGGCGCGGCTGCTTTCGCACCGGATCATGGTGATGCGGCAGGGCCAGGTCATCGAGACCGGGCTGACCGACCAGGTGCTGGACGACCCTCGCGAGCCCTACACGCAGTTGCTCGTCTCCTCCGTGCTCCAGGTCTGAGGAGAGAGCGATGTCCTCCGCCATCCCCGCCCCGATCCTCACGCTCGACGGCGTCGGCAAGACCTTCGTGATGCACCTGCAGGGCGGTGCGCTGCTGCCGGTCGTGCGGGACGTCTCCCTCTCCGTCGCGCCCGGCGAATGCGTGGTGCTCGGCGGACCCTCCGGCGCGGGCAAGTCCTCCCTGCTGAAGATCGTCTATGGCAACTATCGCTGCGACGAGGGGCATGTCTGGATCGAAGACGCCGGCGAGACTGTCGACGTCGCCGTCGCCTTGCCCCGCCGGGTGCTGCGGCTGCGCCACGCGACGCTGGGCTATGTCAGCCAGTTCCTGCGCGTCATTCCCCGCGTGGGCGCGTTGGACATCGTGGCGCAGGCGGCGATCGATCAGGGTGCCGAGCGGGACGACGCTCTGGCGCGGGCCGAGACGCTGCTGACGCGGCTGAACGTGCCGCGACGGCTCTGGCCCCTGCCGCCCGCCACCTTCTCCGGCGGAGAGCAGCAGCGCGTGAATATCGCGCGCGGCTTCGTCGCCGAGCACCGCATCCTGCTGCTCGACGAGCCGACCGCATCGCTCGACGCGACCAACCGCGCCGCCGTAGTGGAGTTGATCCACGACAAGAAACGCGCGGGCGTCGCCATTCTCGGCATCTTCCACGACGAGGACGTGCGCGACCGCGTCGCGGACCGCATCGTGGACGTCACCCGCTTTTCCGCCGCCGCCTGACCTAGTGAGCCCCATGGACCCCGCCAGTTACGTCCTCGCCAACGCCCGACTGGTGCTACGCGACCAGGTGATCGAGAACGGCTGGGTTGCTGTCAGCGATGGGCTGATCGTCGAGATCGGCGAAGGCGCTGCGCCGGAGAAAGCATTGGACCTCGCGGGCGACACGCTGATCCCCGGGCTGGTGGAGCTCCACACCGACCATCTCGAAATGCACTACACGCCGCGGCCCGCCGTGCAGTGGCCGGCGCTTTCGGCCGTTCTCGCCTACGACGCGCAGATCGCCGCCTCCGGCATCACCACCGTGTTCGACTCGCTTCGCGCCGGCCAGGAAGACCGTCGCGACGCGGTGACCACCAGCCTGGAAATCCTCGCCGCCGCGCTGGACGAGGCCCGGGAAAAGAAGCTGCTGCGCTCCGAGCATTTCACCCATCTGCGCTGCGAGATCTGCACGCCGGACGTCATCGAGGTCACGCAAGCCTTCGTAGCGAAACGGCCGATCCATCTCATGTCTCTGATGGACCATACGCCGGGGATCCGGCAGTTCCGGGACGTCGACAAATTCCTGGTCTACTTCCGCGGCAAGACGGCGCTGGGCGAGGCGGAGCTGCAGAAGCTCGTCGAGCGCAGGATCGCCGAAAACCGCGAACGGAGCGTGCCCAACCGCCGCCGCCTCGTCGACATCGCCCACGCCAACGGCGTGGCGCTCGCCAGCCATGACGACACGACGCTGGAGCACGTGCAGGAATCGCTCGCCGACGGCGTCTCGATCGCAGAGTTCCCGACCACCATCGAGGCCGCCGAGGCTTCGCACGCGGCGGGCATCGGCGTGCTGATGGGCGCGCCGAACCTGGTGCGCGGCGGCTCGCACTCCGGGAACGTCGCGGCGGAGGAGCTGGCGCGCCGTGGAATGCTCGACATCTTCTCGTCGGACTACGTGCCGGCCAGCCTCATCCACGCCGCCTTCGACCTGCATCGCCGCGTGCCCGCGATCACCCTGCCGGACGCCATCGCGACCGTGACCGACAACCCCGCGCGTTCCGCGGGCCTGATGGACCGCGGCCGGATCGAGATCGACCGGCGCGCTGATCTCGTCCGGGTGCAGGCCGGCGATCTGCCCGCCGTGCGGGCCGTGTGGCGCGAAGGACGCCGGGTGGCATGAACCCGGGCGAGCCGATCGGCAAGGGATGCCTCGTCCTGGTGGTCGGGCCCAGCGGCGCGGGCAAGGACACCCTGATCGGGATCGCGCGTGAGCATTTCGCGGGGGATCCCGGCGTCGCGTTCCCGCGCCGGCTCGTCACGCGCGGCGCGAGCGTCTTCGAGGATCACGACACGTTCACGGAACGGGAATTCTCGCGCGGCTGCGACGAAGGCCGCTACCCTCTGGCCTGGCGGGCGCACGGGCATTGCTACGCGCTTCCGCCTTCCGTGTCGGACGACATCGCCAGCGGCAGAACCGTGGTCGCCAACGTCTCCCGGTCGGTGGTCGCCAGGGCGAGGGAGCTCTTTGTCAGGGTGCGCGTCGTGCTCGTGAGCGCTCCTGAAGAGGTTCTAAGCCAGCGCATCCTTGCGCGCGGCAGGGACCCCGATACGGGCGCTCGAATGGCCCGCGCAGCGCCCGACCCTGGCGAACTCGTTCCCGATCTCGTCATCGAGAATGTGGGCAGCCCCGGCGAGGCCGCCGCGCCGCTCATCGCGCTGATCCGGACGGCGGCGTCGGTGCGCGCGGGGCAAAGAGATAACCAATCAGCATAGATGACACCCATAACAGTTGCATGACACGCGCCGGGATTGCAAAACACGAGGCTTCGTTCTCCGAACGCTTCGCGGGCCCCGGCCACCATGTTCTTCGACCAGACGGTCTCACTGCTGCAGGCCCAGAGACGGGACGTGCTTCGCGCGCCCGCCATGGCCGCGCCGTCGCCTGCAATCACCGTTCTGGCCGCGTCTGCATGCAACACCGTTCCCAAGGGCGGCCGCAGCCGCACGCTGACGATGCGCGACGGCGTTCAGGTGCGCTTCGCCTCCTGGCGCCCTTCAGGCCGGCCTCGGGGAACGATGTGGGTGCTCCAGGGACGCGCCGATTTCATCGAGAAATACTACGAGACCGTGCGCGATCTGCTGGCGCGGGGCTTCGCTGTGGCGAGCTTCGATTGGCGCGGGCAGGGCGGCTCCGAGCGGCTCGTCTGCGACCCCCGCAAGAACCACGTCGAGAGCTTCGAACCCTTCGTGCGCGACCTCACGGAGATCATGTCGCGCGCTGCGCCCCGTGATCTTCCGAGGCCGTTTTACGCCTTGGCCCACTCGATGGGCGGCAATGTCCTCTTGCACGCGCTGGCGCGCGACGAGCGTCTGGTCGATGCTGCGGTGCTGACGGCTCCCATGATCGCGCTGTCGCCGACGCTGCGCCCCGGGGTGGTCGGGCCCTTGACCAAGACGCTGACGGCCTGCGGCTGGGGCGGGCTGGCCATTCCCGGCGGATCGCGAACCGGCGAGGTGGCCGTCGCGTTCAGGGCCGACAACCTGCTGACGTCCTGCCCGCTCCGCTACGCCAGGGCCGCGGAAATGGTGCACGCCGCACCGTATCTCGCGGTGGGCCGGCCCACGCTGGGCTGGGTGGACGCCGCCTTGCGGGCGATGGCGGCGTTGCGCGACGCAAGGCCGGCCGGACTTCCCATCCTGATGGCCGCAGGCGAGAGCGACCGCGTGACCTCGACAGAAGCGGCGATCGCTCATTGCGCGAAATTGCCCGCGGCGGATGTGCTCCCGCTTGCGAACTGCGCCCACGAAGTGTTGCTGGAGACAGACGCCGTCCGCGGCCGGTTCTGGGCGGCCTTCGACGCGTTCCTGCCGGGATAACGGGGTACGAGCGCGGGTCCAGGGCCCGTCTCCCTGTCTCGACGAACCGCTCTCAAAAGGCGCGCTGGTCGAGCGCTCCCGTAGCCCCCGCGATTTCCAGGGCGTCCGTCCCCGTGCTTGTTTGCCCAATGGGAATTTCGACGTCACTCTCCTCGTCGGGCAAATGCACGCCGCTCGAGCAATGGGCGTCACGATGTGCGGCGGCGGTTCTGGTGAGCCGGCCCTCGTGACCAGGGAATGAATGATGGCGTTTCGGAACATCGGCGACGAGAGTCACCAGGACATTCGTGGGGCGGTTCGCGCGCTGTGCGCCGAGTTCCCTCCTGAGTACCATCGCAGCATCGACGCGGCGCGGGGCTACCCGGAGGCGTTCGTCGAGGCGCTGACCCGCGCCGGCTGGATGGCCGCCCTGATCCCCGAGGAGTACGGCGGCTCCGGGCTCGGCCTGACCGAAGCGTCCGTCATCATGGAGGAGGTCAATCGCGCCGGCGGCAATTCAGGGGCGTGCCATGGCCAGATGTACGTCATCAACACGCTCATCAAGCACGGCTCGCAGGCGCAGAAGGACAAGTACCTGGCGCGCATCGCCTCCGGCGACCTCCGGCTTCAATCCATGGGGGTCACCGAGCCGACGACAGGCTCCGACACCACGAAGCTGAAGACGTCGGCGGTGAAGAAGGGCGATCGCTACGTCGTCAATGGCCAGAAAGTCTGGATCTCGCGCGTCCAGCACTCCGACCTGATGATCCTGCTGGCGCGCACGACGCCGATCGACCAGGTGAAGAAGAAATCCGAAGGCATGTCGATCTTCATCGTCGATCTGAAACAGGCGATCGGCAACGGCCTCACCGTCAAGCCGATCCTCAACATGGTTAATCACGAGACGAACGAGCTCTTCTTCGACAACCTCGAGATCCCCGAGGAGAATCTGATCGGCGAGGAAGGGCAGGGGTTCAAATACATCCTGACGGGCCTCAATGCCGAGCGCGTCCTGATCGCGGCGGAATGCATCGGAGACGGCTACTGGTTCGTCGAGAAAGTCGTTGACTACGTGAGGGAGCGAACCGTGTTCGGCCGCCCCATCGGCCAGAACCAGGGCGTGCAATTCCCCATCGCCGAGACCTTCGTCGAGATCGAGGCCGCGAACCTGATGCGGTACGAAGCGTGCCGTCTCTACGACGCGCAACTCCCCTGCGGCGCCCAGGCCAACATGGCGAAGTATCTGGCTGCCAAGGCGTCATGGGAGGCCGCAAACGCCTGCCTGCAGTTCCACGGCGGTTTTGGCTTCGCCTGCGAATACGACATCGAGCGCAAGTTCCGCGAGACCCGCCTCTACCAGGTGGCTCCGATCTCGACCAACATGATCATGAGCTACATCGCTGAGCACGTGCTTGGCCTGCCGCGCTCCTACTGACGCGTGGCCCCGGGCGGCCGCGCACGCGTCTCGCCGTGAACTGGCCGGAGATGCGTCCTGGCGCAGCACAGGGGGGCTCGCCAGCGCGGCCACCGGCGTCGCGTGGACCTCTCACCGGGCCGGAGGTGCCGGCCGGCTTTCTCGCGCCGGGCCCCGCTGGTACGGCTCAGTCTTCCTTGTACCCGTACTCGGGAATTCCCTGCTCGTTGCCGTAGTATTTGTAGGGCAGGAACTTGCCTGACATCGAAATCTTCACGCGGTCGCCACGCGGGTTGGGCTCGCGCTCGAACTCGATGTTGAAGTCGATGGCGGACATGATGCCGTCGCCGAACTCTTCCTCGATAATCGCCTTCCAGGCCGGCCCGTTCACCATCACCATCTCGTAGAAGCGATAGAGAAGCGGGTCGGCAGGCGGCATCTCGGTGCCGCGGTAGGGCACTTCGTTGAGCATGCGGGCCTCGACCTCGGAGAGGCCGAACAGCATTTGCGCCTTCGCCGCCAAGGGCTTCACCAGCTTCATCTGTCCGAGCAGCGCGCCGATGACGAGCACCGGGGACATCCCGCCGATCTCGTCGGTGATGTACTTCCACGTCCAGCCCTTCTCGCGCTTGATGTCGAGGATCTTCTCGGTGAGATCGGCGCGCTTCATGGTTCGTCTCCTTGGAAATGGAATGGTCAGTCTGGTTCAGACGGCCCCGGTCCGGGGCAGCGGCGGTTGAGGGACCGCGACGGCGGGAGCCGGGATGCCCGGCCGCACGAGCGGCGGCCTGCGGCGGTCCCAGCCGGGTGGCACGGCGTCGCGGAATGTCCGGCTGCGCGTCACGAGAAAATCGATCAGGTGGTTGCGCAGCGGGTAGTAGGCGGGATGCCGATGAACGTCGTTGCGGTCGCGGTCGGCCGGGAGCGGGTTGTCCACGATCTCGGCGATCATCGCGCCGGGGCCGTTGGTCATGAGCACGATGCGGTCGGCGAGGTACATCGCCTCGTCCACGTCGTGGGTGATCATGAACACGGTCTGGCCTGTCTCGCGGCAGATGCGGCGGACCTCGTCCTGCAGCGCGCCGCGCGTCAGCGCGTCGAGCGCCGAGAAGGGCTCGTCCATCAGCATCGTCTTGGGCTCGATCGACAGCGCGCGGGCGATGCCGACGCGCTGCTTCATGCCGCCCGAGAGTTGCGCCGGGCGCTTCATCTCGGCGCCGGCGAGCCCGACGAGGGCGATGGCCCTGCGGGCGCGATCCTCCACCTCGGCGCGGGACGCCTTCGGCCAGCGAGAGGTCACGGCATAGGCGACGTTGCCGAGCACCGTGCGCCAGGGCAGCAGGGCGTGGCCCTGGAAAATGACGGCGCGGTCCAGCCCCGGCCCGTCGATGGCCTTGCCGTCCACCAGCACGACCCCTTCGCTCGGCGCTTCCAGGCCGGCCAGAATGTTGAGCACGCTCGTCTTGCCGCAGCCGGAATGGCCGATGACGCAGACGAATTCGCCCTGGCCGACACCGAGCCAGAGGTCCTCGAAGATGGTGGTCGGTTGCCCGCCGGCCGGGTTCGGGTAGCGGCGCGCGATGCCTTCCAGCGAGATGTAGCGCGGGTTCATCGGCTCATTCCGCGAAGGTGACGGCGCGGGCCGCGCGGGCGAGCAACTGATCCAGCGCCATGCCGACCAGGCCGATGACGAGGATGGCCGTGATCACGTTGGTGATCGACAGGTTGTTCCACTCGTTCCAGACGAAGTAGCCGATGCCGGTGCCGCCCACGAGCATCTCCGCCCCCACGATCACCAGCCAGGCGATGCCGACGGAGATCCGCATGCCCGTGAGGATGGTAGGGGCCGCGGCAGGCAGGATCACGGTGAACGCGCGCCGCCAGGGGCCGACTTCCAGCGTGCGCGCGACGTTCAGCCACTCCTTGCCCACGGCGCCGACGCCGAAGGCCGTGTTGGTGAGCATCGGCCAGAGCGAGCAGATGAAGATGACGAAGATGGCGGACAGCCCGGAATCCTTGATGGTGTAGAGGGCGAGCGGCATCCAGGCGAGCGGCGACACCGGCTTCATGATCTGGATAAACGGGTCAAGAGCCCGGCTCATCAGCGGCGACATGCCGATCAGGAAGCCGAGCGGGATGGCGACCAGCACCGCGAGCAGGTAGCCCGCCCCGACACGGGCGATCGACCATGCGAGCTGGATGCCGATGCCCTTGTCGTTCGGGCCGTTGTCGTAAAAGGGGCGGCGCAGGTGCTCCAGCAGCTTGGCGCCGACATCCAGCGGGCCTGGCATCGCCGACTTGCCGGTGGTCGCCGTCATGCCCATCAGCTTGGCGTATTCGGGGTCCATCGCCGGCGTCGCGCCGACGCCCTGGGTGGCGAGGTGCCATGCCAGGACGAACAGCGCGAAGATCGCGATGGAGAGCAGGCCGGCCCGAAAGCCGAGTGAGGCCGCCATGCGTCAGCCTTTCCCGATGGCGAAGCTCTTGGCGTATTCGTCCGCCTTGGCCGGGTCGAACGGCTTGCCCATCACGGAGAACGTCTTGGTGGTCGCAGCCGGCGGAGTGAGGCCCGCCTCCTTCATCAGCTTGGCGGCGTCGGTTGCGAGGAACACCTGCCTGGCGACGGCCTGGTAGTCGACGTCGCCCTTGATCTGGCCCCAGCGCTTCATCTGGGTGAGCATCCAGACGGCGAAGCTCTCCCACGGGAACGGATCGAAATCGACCCGGTTCGGATCTTTCTTGATGCCGCCGAGCCCGTCGGCGTAGGTGCCGGTCAGCACCTGTTCCAGCACGACGGGCGGTGCGTTGAGATAGTTCGCGGGCGCAATGGCCTCGGCGATCCCCTTGCGGTTCTCCGCCTTGGACGCGTAGGCGGTGGCGTCGACGATGGCGCGCAGCAGCGCGGCGTAGCTGTTGGGCGACTGGCTGATGAACTCCCGGCTCGCCGCGAAGGCGCAGCAGGGATGGCCGTCCCAGATCTCCTTTGACAGCATGTGAATGAAGCCGACGCCGTCGAATACGGCGCGCTGGCACACGTTGTCGGGCGCGAGGAAGCCGTCGATGTTGTCGGCGCGCAAATTGGCGACCATCTCCGGCGGTGGCACGGAGCGCAGCTGCACGTCGACGTCGGGATCGATGCCGTTCTCGGCGAGGTAGTAGCGCAGCAGGTAATTGTGCATCGAGTAGTCGAAGGGAATGGCGAGGCGGAAGCCCTTCCACTGCTTGGGATCCCGCTTGTCCTTGTGCTTCATCGCCAAGGTGATCGCCTGGCCGTTGATGTTCTCGATGGCCGGCACGACGAACGGAATCGGGTTGGAGCCGAGCCCCATCGAGATCGCGATGGGCATGGCGGCCAGCATGTGCGCGGCGTCGTATTCCTTGTTGATGGCCTTGTCGCGGACCACGGCCCAGCCGGCGGTCTTTACGACTTCCACGTTAAGGCCTTGCTTGGCGTAGAAGCCCATCGGATGCGCCATGATGATCGGCGTCGCGCAGGTGATCGGGATGAAGCCGACCTTCAGGTCGGTCTTCTCCGGCTTACCGGCCTGGGCGAAGACCTGGGTGGCTGCGGCGACCGGGAAGAGGCTGGAGATCGCCGCCATCGCCGTGCCGCGGCCAACGGCCTGCAGGAAGCCGCGGCGGGTCGCGTCATCGGGGAACAAGGCCCGCATGACCGCGGATTCGACGACGCGGCCGTAGCGGCTCTCCTCGCCGGCTTCGGCCGTGGCGACGGCCTCGGCCCGGAACGCGGCGTCATGCGCATCCTGGGTTTCGTGCGCGCCGCAATCGCAGCGGCCCTTGAGGCGGCGGGTCGAGTCGAACGGGTTCGAGAACAGGGTCATCCGCAATGGCTCCGGGGGGTCAGGCAACTGGCTTCGTTGAGAATTTCGCTGGCGAGGGTCTCGCAAGCGACGTGCCAGCGGCGGGCAGGAAGGCGCGACATGGCTACGCAGCCTCAACGAGGCTGGCGGAGATGGCGCGCCGCGCCGCCATGTGGCTCCGCGGCGCGTTGATGGAGTCCACGGCCAGCAACCGTCCGCCCATGCGGTATGCGACGCTGAACGAGCCTGCGTCGGGCTCTCCTTCGACGACCGTGGCGTCGTAGCCATGGGAAAGGCCGGCGATCTGGAGCTTGATGTCGTACTGGTCGGACCAGAACCAGGGCACGGGATCGTGGGTGACGGGCCGGCCGACCATGGAAGCCGCCGCCGACTTGCCTTGATCGATGGCGTTTTGCACGGATTCCAGGCGGATCCGCCGGCCGTAGAGCCGGCTCGGCACGTTGGCGACGTCGCCGGCGGCGAAGATCTCCGGCGCGCTGCTGCACATGAAGGCGTCCACCTCGACGCCGTCGGTGACGGCAAGGCCGGCCTGTTCCGCGAGCTCCGAATTCGCAACGCCGCCCACGGCGACCAGCACGATGTCCGCCGGAACGAGCTCGCCGCCGCGAAGCCGCACGCCGGTGACGCGGTCCGCTCCCTCGATGCTCTCGACGCGGGCGTCGAGCACGATGCGGACGCCCTCGCGGCGATGACGCCGGGCGAAGAAGTCGGACACCACGGGCGACACGACCCGCTGCAGAAGACGAGAGGCTCCTTCCAGCACGGTGACGTCGAGGCCGAGCGCGCGCGCCGTGGCGGCCGTCTCCAGCCCGACATAACCGCCGCCGATCACCACCAGCCGCGCGCCGGGCAGGAATTCCGCGCGGAATGCCTCGACGTCGCGAATGGCGCGGACGTGGTGCACGCCCGGCCGGTCGGCTCCGGGGACAGTCAAACGCCGCGGGCGCATGCCGGTGGCGAGCAGGAGCCGGCCATAGGGGAAGCGCCTGCCGTCCGCCGTCTCAACGGCGCAGTCACGCGGGTGGATGGCGGCGATGCGCTGGCCGAGATGCAGGCGGACCCCCTGCTCCTCGTAGAAGGCCGCGGCCTTCAGCTCCAGCCGCTCCGCCGTGGTTGCGCCGCCGAGGAAGGACTTCGAGAGCGGCGGGCGCTGGTAGGGCGGATACAGTTCGTCGCCGAACATCACGATCTCCGCCGCCTCGCCGAGCTGGCGCAAGCTGACGACAGCCTGCGCCGCGCTCTGGCCGGCCCCGACGATGACGATGGGCTGCGACATGAACAATCTCTGAGGGCGGGAACGTTCTTTGGGGGCCCGGGCCCTCCTTCACCTCCCCCTCGAGGGGGAGGTCGGAGCGCGAGCGCTCCGGGAGGGGGTGACGGCGCCGCTCGGCGTCAGAGGCTGGCGAGGTGCTCGATGCCTGGCGTCACCCCACCCCGCCGCTGCGAGGCGACCCTCCCCCTCGAGGGGGGGGTGACGAACCACCTCACTCCGCTGCGACGGCGAAGGCCGGGTTGCCTTCCTCGATCGGCAGGGCGGGATCGCGCGACCACTCGTTCCAGGAGCCGAAATACATGCGGACGTCCTGGAATCCGGCGTCTTTCAGCGCCACGAAGGTGTTCGAGGCGCGCGCGCCCTTGAAGCAGTAGAGATAGACGGGCGTCTCCGGCGTGATGCCGACGGAGGCCGCCTCGGCCAGGATCTCGGGCTTGGATTTGAAGCGCGGGCCTTCGGCCGTCGGCTTCATCATGCGGTACCACTCGATCCACTTGGCGCCGGGGATGCGGCCCTTGCGAGGGCAGAAATCCTTCCCGTAGGGCGAGGAGCTCTCGCCGATCCATTCGTCGACGTCGCGGACGTCGAGCTTGGCGATGCCGTCGTCGCCGACCGCGGCGAGCATTTCCTTGGCGTCGATGAGGATCTTGCCGGCGTCGAGGTCGACCGGGAAGGCGGCCGGGGTTGGCGACGGGACCTCCGTGGTGACCGGCATGCCGGCCGCTTCCCAGGCTGCGTAGCCGCCGTTGAGCACCTTCATCTTGGTGTAGCCGAGGAAGCTCAGCAGGTAGTAGCCGCGGCAGGACTGGCCGAAGCCGCTGTTCATCGACTGCTCGTAGACGACCGCCGTTTCCGCGCCGGAGAGGCCGGCGTCTCCGAAAGCCTTTGCGAAGGTGTTGCGCAGCTCCGCCATGCCCTCCGGAGTCGAGGTGGCGAGGAACGTGAAGATGGCGTGGATGTTCACCGCGCCCGGCAGATGCCCCGCGGCGTAAGTCGCGGGATCACGCGTGTCGATGATCACGGTCGGGGTGGCGAACGCGGCAAGCTCGGCGGGAGAAATCAGCACATCGCTCATCAGAGGGCTCCATGGCCGGTGGACGGGAACACTGCAAAGGTGGGCTAGAACTCTGGACGTCTTGCGAAATCAGCCAGGCATCTCCGCCAGCATCTTGCGAAGCTGCTTGGTGGCGGGGGTGACTATGGCGACGAAGTAGGCCTCGCGGAGCCGGCGCTGGCAGCGGTGCGCCTTGACGTAGCCGCGCGCGCCGCAGTGGAGCATCGCCGCATGGGCGGCCGCCACGGAGGCGTCGCCGGCCACGAGCCGGGCCGCCACCACGCGGCGCCAGTACGCGGGATCCGTCTCGTAGGGCGTGGCGCACAAGGCCGCGACCTCGCCCTCGATTTCGGCGAGCTGGTCGGCGATGTGTTCTGGCTGCACGTCCAGGTACTTGTTGACGTGGCCGAGCTGGACCCGGACCTCGTTCATCATCGCGACGCAGTCGCGGATGACGCCAATCGCCATGCCGGCCTGGAGCAGGATAAATCCGGCGCGGATCCTTCGGATGTAGGGACCGGCGGGATCGGCCAGGATCATGTCGTCGCCGATAAAGGCGTCACGGAACTGGATGGCGTAGGTCCCGGTGCCGTCCATCGCCAGGAAGGGCTCGCAGGGCTTGAGCGTCACGCTCTCGGCCGCGCAATCGGCGAGGAACATCACGGGCTGGCCGGCTTCGTCCTCGAAGATGGTGCCGAAGAGGTGGTCCGGCCCAAGGTTCGACACCCAGGGCAGCGCGCCGCGCACAATGTAGCCGCCCTCGACCTTGCGGCCCTTGAGCTTCATCCTCTCGATGCCGAAGAAGGTCTTCATCGGGTTGGAGAGCCCGGTTCCGCCGAGCTGCTCGCCGGATCGCGTCGGCTCCAGGAAGCGCTCCTTCAGCGCCGCGTTGTCGCTGTTGGCGACGTACCAGGCGAGGGTGTTCTGGCACCACGACATGAAGCCGGAGGACAGGCAGGTCTCCGAGACGACCGCCGTGCCCTCGATCGCCGCCAGCAGGTCGGCCGCCGCATGGGGAGCCGTATGCATGGCGTAGGCGCCGGCCTCGCCGAGCGCCCGCATGGCCTCCGCGGGGTAGAGGCCCTCGTCGATGTCGGTCACGATCGGTGAGATCTGCGTTCGCGTGACCTCGCGGATCGCCGCGTGCACGGCGGCCGGGTTCAACGCGGCGGTCCGCGCTGCTGCGTAACGTGCGGGGCTCTCGGCTGCGGCCAGGGACACGGCTCTCTCCCGATGCTGGGGTGAACGATGCGGCGGAGCCGGGGCGGTCAGCCCCGGCGACAGCCTCTCAGAGGCTGACGGTCAGGCCGACCGGGCGCGTGAAGGTGTTCGCGACCGGGGACCACTTCTTCACGTGATCGATGAGCGCTTGGACCTCGGCCTCGGGCACGCCCTCGCATGCCATGTCGACCTTGACGCGCACGTCGGTGAAGCCGACCGGCTTCTCGCTGACGTCGCCGGTGCCCCAGACGGCGGTGATGTTGAGGTCGCCCTCGAGCTGGAGTTCCAGCTTGTTCACCGTCCAGCCGCGATGCACCGCGTTGGCGTGCAGGCCGACGGCGAGGCAGGAGCCGAGGGCGGCGAGGGAGGCCTCGGAAGGGTTGGGCGCGGTGTCGTCGCCCAGCAGCGCCGGCGGCTCGTCGACGATGTAGGCGGGCAGGTTGCGGATGTAGTTGGCGTGCCGGAACTTGCCTTCGGCCACCGTCTTGCACTTCAGCGTCTTGATGACCTGAGGGTTGGCCTTGCCATTGGCGATGAGCATATCGAGCCCCGCCTTGTCGATGGGCGCGAGGCAACCCGTCAATGCGGTGGCGGGCGCGGGGGTGAGGACGACGGCAGGTGACGACATATTCGCTCCATCCAGCTGGCCACGAGGAAACAGACCGGTCTGTACGATGCATGGTGCGTGCCAAACGCACGGCCAGTCGCAGCCGCTGGATGAGGGCCAGCGCCATGCTTCGCGCCTGCCCAAGCTTCAGACGATGCGCCGCGCTTTCCAGCGCCGGGAGCCGGGGATTTCGGCAGGCTCGCGCTCATGCCTGCTTGTTGTGCAGCACGCCCGGGCTTATGCAGGGAACCGATCTGTACGAGGGGCCTGCGAGTCATGGCTGTTCTGGAACATCGCGATCCCCACCACCGCGACGTGGCCGACGCGCCGTCGCCGCGGGACCGGCTGATCGAATCCGCCAGCCATCTGTTCTGTCGCTACGGCATCAACGCGGTCGGCGTGGACGCCGTGGTGGCGGATGCCGGCACGGCCAAGACGACGCTCTACAAGATCTTCGCGTCCAAGGAGAAGCTGGTCGAGGCCGTACTGGAGCACGAGGGCAAGGCCTGGCGCGAGTGGTTCATCGGCGGCCTGGAGAGTGGCGGCGGCTCCGCCCGGGAGCGGCTGTCACGCGTGTTCCCTCTGCTGCGGGAGTGGTTCGCGCAGGAGCGGTTCTACGGCTGCCCCTTCATCAACGCCGTTGGCGAGCACGACAAGGCGGACGACCGCCTGCGGGCGATCACCCTTCGCCACAAGAGTTTGGTGTTGCAACACCTCGCCAGCCTGTGCGCCGAGGCGGGGAGCGCCGAGCCCGAGCAGATGGCCCACCAGGTCGGCCTGCTCATCGACGGCGCCATCGTGGCTGCGATGGTGACCCGCGATCCCGGGTGCGCGGATGTGGCCGAAGGTATCTTCCGCTCCCTCCTGCCGCACGCGAACGGCGGCGCCGCTCAGGCTGTCCGGGCCCGATAGCGCGGCGCCACGCCGAGCCGCCCCGCGCGGGGCTCGACATGGCCGCGTGTGCGCAGATCCGGTCTGTCGCTGCCGCTTGAACCTGCTCTCCGCCGGCCCGCTGGTCCTGTGGACGCCAAGCCGCCAGCGTCTCCGCTCAGCTCGGGTTGCGCGACATCCATTCGTCCACGCTCATGGTGGGCAGGTCGAACACGTCCCTGGTGGTCGCGTAGCCATGGCCGCCCATGCGGCCGATGGCGTCAAGGCCCAGCGGATCGACGTGCAGCCGGTCGTTGACCACGTCGCTGCGGATGTGCGCGTGCAGGACTTCGCCGAGGATCACCTCGCGCGAATTGCCGATGGAAAGCGTGACGTGGTGGCGGCACTCGAACGAGGCCGGCGACTCCGCGATGGAAGGGCAGGGGACCTTGACGCCCGGCCTCGCCGTCAGACCCGCCCGGGCGAGCTCGTCCACCCCGGTCTCGAAGGGGACCGCCGTGACGTTCATGGCGTCCAGCAGAGCCCCCGAGACGATGTTGACCGTGAAGGCCTGCGTGTCGCGGATGTTGCGCCCCGTGTCCTTCTGCCGGCGATCCGGACGATACTCGACGCCCAGCGCAAGGATGGCGGGATCGGCCGACAGGCAGTTGAAGAAGCTGAAGGGCGCGGCGTTGACCACACCGTTGATGTCGACGGTCGTCACCCAGGCGATCGGGCGGGGCACCACGGCGCCGATCAGCAGCTTGTAGCGGTCACGGCCGGACAGGGTGGCGAAATCGAATTCGGTCGTCTGGGGCATGGGAAATCAGTGCTCGCGGAAGCTGTCGGTGGCTCGGATGAACCACCGGAATGATTCAGGTTTGTGCAGGCGGGGCGGGAAGCCGGGCGGCCTCGTCCCCTTGGACGATTGGGAAACTATAGCTTCGCGGTCTCCGCCGCTCCAGCCTTGCGGCCGAGCACGAAGGCGGCGAACGAGCGCCTGACCATCGCTTCGTCGACGTTCCGGCCGATGAAGACGAGGCGCGTGCGCCGGTCGGGCGTGGGCCAGCGCTCGAGATGCGTCGGAGCATGGACCAGCTGCTGGACGCCATGCACGGCGACGGGCGCGGGCTCGCCTTCGATCGACAGCAGGCCCTTCACGCGCAGGATCGACTCGCCGTGCCTGTGCAGCAGGAGCGAGAGCCAGAGGCCGAAGCTCGTCCAGTCGATCTGCTCGTCGAAGACCATCGCGAAGGCCCGGATGTCGTCACCGTGCCGGTTGGGGTCGTGGCGCTCTGCGTGAGCTTGGCGCTCTCCGTGGGCGTGGTGGCCGGCGGGACTGCGCCCGGCGTGATGATCGTGGTGGCCGTGGTCGTGGTCGTCGTGGTGGGAATGGCCGTGGTCTTGACGCCAGTCCTCGAGTTCGTGCTCGAACCATTGCGCCACCTCGCGCGTCTTGCTCGCGAGGTCGAAGAGGTCGTGGCCCATCAGGCCGCCGACGTCGAGATCCGGCTCGGCTCCGAGAACGAGGGGCGCCGTGGGGTTGATCCGGCGCAGCCGGCCTATCAGGTCGCGCGTGGCCGCGTCGGCGCCGAGGTCGGTCTTGGTGAGGACCAGGCGGTCTGCGACGGCCACCTGCTTGCGCGACTCCGGCTGCCGGTCGAGATGAAGCATTCCGTTGACGGCGTCCACCGTCGTGACCACCAGCCCGAGCCGGTAGTGGTGCCGCAACACCGGCTCGGCGGTTACGGTGGTCAGGATCGGGAGGGGATCGGCGAGGCCGGTGCTCTCGATCACGAGCCGCTTGTAGGCCGGGATGTCCCCGCGGGCGCGGCGGGAATCGAGATGGCGGATCGCGTCGGCGAGGTCTCCGCGGATGGTGCAGCACAGGCAGCCCGATTGCAGCAGGACCGTGTTGTCGTCGATCTGCTCGAGCAGCTCGTGGTCCAGGCCCACCTCGCCGAACTCGTTGATCAGCACCGCTGTGTCGGCCAGCGCGGGCGAGGCGAGCATGCGCTTCAGCAGCGTCGTCTTGCCTGATCCCAGGAACCCCGTGATGAGGTTCACCGGGGTGAACTGCGGGATGTCGGCGGACGCCGTCTCAGCCATTGGCGCGCTCTCGCCTCTCGAGAACGTCCGGGGCCAATGGGTCCAGCTCGCGTCCGGCGAGCGCCTCCGCTGCTGACCAGAGCCCGGCGAGGTCGGGCACGATCTCGGTCTTTCCTGTGCGGGTGCGCAGCACATAGGAGTCGGCCTGCCAATCCTCGATCGTCACGCCGAAGAGGTCGAGGATCCGCTTCGCTTTGGCGATGCGCAGGGTGCGTTCCCGCCGGCGCTCGGCGGGGTCGCGATGGCGGATGTAGACGCCATCGCGCTGCAGCGGCTCCGTCCAATGGTCCTTGCCTCCGAGGACGCCGCACAAGGCGCACATTCGTCGCGATCTCCCCATTCAGCCGCGATGCGGCGCGCCGCAGCAGAGAAAGGCAATTGCCCCTTCGTTGCAAGCGCGGGCGGGCTGCTGTAACGGAGCGATGGCTGGGGAGCAGTGGTCCATGGCATCCAAATCGACGCGGCGATCCGCGCCCGCTGCGCCGGCCATCGTGCCTCGGCGCGTGCTGCGCGTGCTCGGCACCGACATCTCCTTGCTGGAGGCCGTCCGCCAGCGCGCAGCCGCCGACCTGGGCTGCGACATCCAGTTCGAGGTGCTGGATTTCCCGAACTGCCAGCGCAAGGCGGCGCTCGATCCCCAGTCCTATGACGTCTACGACCAGTGTTTCCACAACCTGGCGATCGTCTGGTACTGGGGCGCGCTGCAGCCGCTCGACACGGACCTGCTGGCCTGCTGGGACAAGGTCGGTCCCCTGACCAAGCTCGGGGGCGTCGACAAATACGCCAATCGCGGCTTCGGCGACGTGCCGATGAACAAGCTCTACGTGCAGCCCGATCATTCCCTCGGCCCGGAGCCGGCGCGCCAGGTGGCCATGCTGCCGACCGTGCACAACTTCGATTCCTTCGGCTACGACACGCGGGTGCTGGCCCCGGCCGGAGGCCGCGAGAGCTGGGCGATGCTGTTCGACCCGAGGTCGCGCGGCCGGCTCGCGCTGGTTGACGAGCCGGCCATCGGACTGTTCGACGTGGCCCTGGCCGCGGAGGCCGCCGGCGCCATCAAGTTCGACAACATCGGCAACATGACGCCCTCCGAGCTCGCGGCGCTGTTCCGGTTCCTGCGGGCGCGGCTGGAGGAGGGCTTCTTCCTGCGGTGCTGGACCACGGGCCTGGAGGCGGCGGAGCTGTTCCGCAGCGAGAGCGCGGCGATCCAGAGCATGTGGTCCCCGGCCTACAACGACCTCGGCGAAGCCGCGGCGCATGTGAGGGAAGCCGAGCCGGAGGAGGGCTACCGCGCCTGGCACGGCGGCCTCAGCATCGCCCGGCATGTCGAGGGCGCGCAGCTCCGGCTCGCCTACGACTACCTGGAATGGTGGCTCTCCGGCTGGGCGGGCGCGGTGATGGCGCGGCAGGGCTACTACATCTCCGCCGCCGGATCGGTGAAGGACCACCTCGCGCCGGCGGAGTGGGACTACTGGTATGGCGGCCAGCCGGCGTCCGAGGACCTCGTCGGGGTGGACGGCCGCACCGTCGTCGTGCGCAAGGGCGCGCGGCGCTCGGGCGGCGGCTATCTCGAGCGGGCGCGGCGCATCGCCATCTGGAACACGGTCATGGACGAGCACAACTACGCTTCCCGGCTGTGGGCGCGTTTTGTCGCCGAAGTGAACGGGAGGGGCCGGTGAATCCCCGCCGCGCCCGCGTCGAGACCTCTCGCCGCTACGAGCTCGTCGCCCAGGCCCTGCGGGCCAACATCGCCTCCGGGCGCCTGCAGCCCGGCTTCGTGCTGCTGGAGGCCCCGATCGCGTCCGTGATGAAGTGCAGTCGCGCGCCGGTGCAGGCCGCGCTGCGCATCCTGGAGGACGAGGGCCTCGTCCACCGCTTCGAGGGACGGGGCTACCTCGTCGGGAAGGGCGGCCAGGCCCTGGAGCCCATCCGCTCCGACATCGGCAAGCTCGGCCTGAAGATCTCCGACGAGATCGACAGCGCGCTGCAGAACCGCGGCCTTTGGGAACGGATGTACGACGAGGTCGAGGAGGCGGTGGCCGCCAACCTCATCTTCGGCGAGTTTCGCATCATCGAGTCCGAGCTCGGCGACTATTTCGGGGTGAGCCGCACGGTGGTGCGCGACGTGCTGGGGCGTCTGCACGAGCGGGGGCTCGTCACCAAGACGACGAGCTCGCACTGGGTGGCCGGCGCGCTCACGGCGGAGTCGGTGCGCGAGCGCTTCCAGCTGCGCCAACTGCTCGAACCGCAGGCGCTGCGGCTGGCGGGCGACAGGATCGACTTCGAGGAGGTCGACCGCGTGCTGCGCGACGAGCGCTCTCAGGAGCGGCCGGACGACGGCGCGGCCCACTGGATCGCTCTCGACCGCGCCCTCATGGATCATTGCATCAGCCGGGCGCGCAACGCGCATCTCGTGGAGCTGATCCAGCAGAACCGGCTGCCGCTCGTCGCCGCCTCGCGCGCGCTGCGGCGGCTGGGCCTCCCCGCGGACGAGATCGCGGCCAGCGAGTATCTCATGCTGTTCGAGCTGATCGCCGGCCGGGCCATCGATGCCGCAGCGACCTACTGGCAGAACCACCTCACCGTTCTCGCCGAGAAGATGCTGGCGCGTCTGAAGATCGTCGCCGTCATTTCCGACCCCCCGATCGGCGTGCCCTACCTCACGTTGCGCGAGTCCTGACTCGCGTTCATTGAACACAAAAGGCATTTTTAGCGCGATCGTTGTGTACGATTTAGGCACGATTTGCCCACTTTGGGAGCTAACTGCTCTAATTGCGGACAATGTCACAGCAGGCGGAAAACCTGTTGCATACATTAGACATTCTTGCTTTCATTTCCCTGCGCGATCGCTGGGAGGGGAACCGGCGTTGCCGCTCACGGGCTGCCGTGAGCGCGTTCGGGTGTGGGCTCGAGGGGGAGCTGAGCGATCGTGTCGGACAATCCGATCCTGAAGCTGGAGGGGCTCACCAAGCGGTTCGGCGATCGGCCGGCGCTTGACCGGGTGTCCCTCTCCGTTCAGGCGGCGGAGTACGTGTCCCTGCTGGGCCCCAGCGGCTCGGGCAAGACGATCCTCCTTCGCGCGATCGCGGGTTTCGAGGCGCTCGACGACGGGCGTGTCTCGCTCGCGGGGCAGGACGTGACCCGCCTCCCGGCGCATCAGCGGGGCATCGGTTTCGTTTTCCAGAACTTCGCCCTGTTTCCGCATCTCTCCGTTTTCGAGAACGTCGCGTTCGGGCTGCGCAACGGTGTGCAGCGCTTCGAGGACGGCGACATTCGGCGCCGCGTGCTCGAGACCATCGAGATGGTCGGGCTGAAGGGCCTGGAGGACCGCGGCACGCAGCAGATCTCGGGCGGCCAGAAGCAGCGCGTGGCGCTGGCGCGGACGCTCGTCATCCGGCCCAAGCTGGTGCTGCTGGACGAGCCGCTCGGGGCGCTCGACGCGAACCTGCGTTCCCGCATGCGAGGCGAACTGCGCCGGATCCGCGAGCAGCTCGGCATCCCCTTCCTGCACGTCACCGGCAGTGAGACCGAGGCCCTCGCGATGGGCGACCGGCTCGTGGTGCTCGACCAGGGGAAGATCGGCCAGTACGGCAAGCCGTCCGACATCTACGAGCGGCCCGCCAATCCCAACGTCGCCCGCTTCCTCAACCGCTACAACGTCTTCGACGGCCGCATCGAAGGAGACGCCTTCCTCACGCCCTACGGGCCGTTCCCGGTGGGCCGGAAAGTGCCGTCCGACAGGGCCGCCTACGCTATCCGCTACGACCGCGTTTCGGCGCGGGCGGAGGAGGGCGGCGCCATCCTCCCGGCGACCTATGTCGCGAGCGAGTACCTCGGCGCGGCCATCGTCCATTTCTTCGAGATCGGCGACGGCAAGGTCGTCGAGCTCGAGCATCACCTGAGCAACGGACCGCCGGAGAATTTCGAACCCGGCCGCACCTACAGCCTCGACTGGAAGACAGAGGATGCGATCGCTTTTGGCTGAGTGTCACTCATGACGACGACAGAGCTCGCCGCCCCGGCCGTGCGGGAGACCGCCTCGACCTCGTCGCGGAGCGCCGGGTCGTACCTGCTCATCGCGCCGGCGGTGGTGTGGATGTCGCTGTTCCTCGTCGTCCCCATGGCGATGATCGTCTACGTGTCCTTCTGGACGCAGACGACGTTCAAGATCGACTCCAAGCTGACCACGGACAGCTGGCAGACCTTCTTCTCCTCGGACACCTACCTGAACTCGCTCTGGACCACCGTCCGCATCTGGCTGACCGTCCTGGTCACCACGTTCGTCCTCGGCTACCCGACGGCGCTCTATGTCGGGCTCTTCGTGAAGAACAAGACGCTGCAGACCGCCCTGCTGGTGCTCTGCGTGATCCCGTTCTGGACATCCTTCCTCATCCGCGTGCTGGCGTGGCGCCCGATGCTCGGCAAGGAGGGCGCCATCAACATCCTCCTGATGAAGGCGGGCCTGATCAGCCATCCGATCGAGGCGCTGCTCTTCACGGAGCTCTCCGTCGTGATCGGCATGACGCAGATCTACGTGGTCTTCATGGTCGGCCCGATCGCCTTCATGCTGGGGCGCATCGATCCCAACATCCTCGAGGCGGCGCGCGATCTCGGGGCCGGCTTCTGGCGGACGCTACGCACGATCATCTTCCCGCTCAGCCTGCCCGGCGTCGTGGTCGGGGCCATCTTCGTCAGCGTCATGGTCCTCGGCGAGTTCGCCACCAGCGCGGCGCTTTCCGGTCGCAAGGTCAACCTCCTCGGCAACATCATCGTCACGCAGGTCGGCTCGCTGAAGTGGGCCCTGGCCTCCGTGGTCGGCGTGATCCTCACCGTGATGATGGGTCTCGTCGTCGCGGGGCTGCTGCGCGTCGTCGACCTGAAGCGGGAGCTCTGACATGGAGGCTCCCGCCCTCAAGCCCGCTCTGGCCGTCTATGTCGGGCTCTTCCTGCTGTTCCTCTACGGGCCGTTCTTCGTGCTGGGGATCCTCTCCTTCCAGCAGGGCCCGGAAGGCGGTCCGCAATTCCCCATCGTGGAGTGGTCGACCTACTGGTACCGTCACATCATGGGGCTCGCGCCGCCGTCCCGCGTGTCGCCCCTGCCAATCGGGGAGGCGCTGTTCCGCTCCCTTTCGCTCTCCTTCATGACGATGATCACCTCGACGGTGCTCGGCGTCATGGCGGCCCAGGCCTTCCGAAAGAACTTCCGCGGCAAGACGCTGGCCTTCTACCTCATCGTGCTCGGCATGATCGTGCCCGGCGTTCTGGTCGGCCTCGGCACGGCGCTCGTCGCCACGACCTCGGGCATCGACCGGCACTGGTGGTCGACGGCCTTCGCCACCCACGTCGTCTACACCCTGCCGTTCGCCTTCCTCGTGATGCTGGCGATCTTCAACAGGTTCGATTCCTCCGTGGAGGAGGCGTCCTGGTCGCTGGGCGTGTCGCCGGCGCGGACCTTCCGCAAGGTGACGTTCCCGCTCATCTTCCCCGGCGTGCTCTCGGCGATGCTGTTCGCCTTCACGCTGTCCTACGACGAGTTCTCCCGCACGCTGTTCGCCTCGGGCCGCGAGCAGACGCTGCCGCTCGCGATCTACTCGACGTTCGCGGTGGAGATCCATCCGAACGTCTTCGCCTTCGGCGTCCTCACGACGTTGTTCTCGTTCGCGCTGCTCGCCGTCTACGCGATCCTGATGACCATCAGCGTGCGGCGTGCGCGCCGGGTCGCCATCCAGGAGTCGATCTGATGCCGGCCGTCATCATCACCGGGGCGGGGTCGGGCATCGGCCGCGCCTGCGCCATCCGCCTCGCGGCGGACGGCTACGATGTCGTCGTCAACGACCTCAGGCCCGCGGCCGCGGAGGCCGTCGCAGGTGAGATCGCCGCGGCGGGGGGCAAGGCCGTCGCCGTCGGCGGCGACGTTTCCGCGGAGATCGATGCCGCGGCCATCGTGGCGGCCTGCACGGCGGCCTTCGGCGAGGCCACGCACCTCGTCAACAACGCAGGGCACGTGCATCAGGCGCGCTTCGTCGACCTGACGCCCGCCGACTTCGACCGCATGTTCGCGGTCCACGTGCGCGGGACCTTCCTGATGACCCGAGCGGTGCTGCCGACGATGCTGGCGCGCGGGAAGGGGACGGTCGTCAACATCGCCTCGCAGCTCGGCCAGATCGGCGGCGTCGAACTCGTCCACTACAGCGCGGCCAAGTCCGCGATCATCGGCATGACCAAGTCGCTCGCCCGGGAGGTGAGCGCGCAAGGCGTCCGCGTCAACGCGGTGGCGCCGGGACCCATCAACACGCCCCTCGTGATGGCGCTCTCGGAGGACTGGCGGCGGGCCAAGGCGGCGGAGCTGCCCCTCGGCCGCTTCGGCGAGCCGGAGGAGGTCGCCGCAGCCGTGGCCTTCCTCTGTTCGGATCAGGCGAGCCTCTTCGTCGGCCAGACGATAGGGCCCAATGCGGGAGACGTGATGCTGTGAGCGGAACCGTCCTCATCACCGGCGCGGGCATCGGCATCGGCCGGGCCACCGCCAAGGCCTTCGCCCGAGCAGGCTACCGCGTCGTCGCCACCGACATCCTCGAAGCCGAGGGCGCGGCCCTCGTGGGGGAAATCGCGGCGGCCGGCGGCAAGGCCGAGTTCCACCGGCTCGACGTCCGCTCGACCCAGGCGGCGGACGCGCTCGTCGCTGAGATCGAGATGGAGCATGGCGGCATCGACGTGATCGTCGCCAACGCCGGCATCGCTCACAAGGCGCCGCTGGCCGAACTCACCGACGAGAAGTGGGACCAGACCTTCGAGATCGACCTCAAGGGCATCTTCCGCGTGGTGCGGCCGGCGCTCGCGGGCATGCGCGCCCGCGGCGCGGGCGCCGTCGTGGCGGTCTCCTCGATCATGGGCGTCGCCTATGGGTGGGACGAGCACGTCCACTACTCCGCCGCCAAGGCGGGCGTGGTGGGCCTCGTGCGCGGCCTGGCCGTGGAGCTGGCCCGCGACGGGGTCCGGGTCAACGGCATCGCGCCCGGCTATATCCGGACCGCGCAACTCCTCAACGAGCAGCATTCGCTCGGGCCTGCGGGCGCCGAGAAGGCCGGCGAGTTCATCCCCATGGGCCGCATCGGCGAGCCCGAGGAGATCGCCGACGTCATCCTGTTTCTGGCATCCCACGCCGCCCGGTACATGACCGGCCAGGTGGTCGTGGTGGACGGTGGATTGTTGGTGGGTCGCTACTGAACCTTCGCACAGCCGTCGATGGAATTTCGCGAAGATGGGTCAAGGAGGGACGTATGGGTAAGTTCGACGTTACACGCCGCAGGTTCATGCAAACGACCGCAGGCGGCATTACTCTCGGCGCCATGGGCGCGCCGTTCGGCGCGCAGCAGGCGTTCGCGGCCGGCCTCGCCGACCAGCAGCTTCGCACCGTCGGCCTGTCGGTCACGGTGCAGGAACGCATCCTGGCCGACTTCAAGGCCAAGTCCGGCGTGAAGGCCGTGTCCGGCAAGGGCGCGATCTTCCCCGACACGCAGACCGAGTTGCTCTCCGGCTCCACCTCCTATGACTGCTGGGAGACGATCGGCGAGCGCCTGCCTGCGGTGATCGCCACCAACAAGATCGAGTCGGTGCCGACCAAGTCGCTGAAGAACTGGGCCAATATCCGCGAGACCTTCACCAAGCCCAACCCGAAGTGGAAGACGAAGGACCAGATCGCCGGGCAGATCTGGAAGGACGAGAATCAGACCGAGCTGTGGATGGTTCCGACCGTCTACAACTACGACTCGATCGGCTATCGCCCGGATCTGGTCTCCGCCGAGGAGGCGAGCAGCTGGACGGCGATCTTCGACGACAAGTTCAGGGGCAAGACCGGCCTGAACGTCGATCCGCTGATCGCTTTCGGACAGGCCGTTCTGGCGATGAACTCGCTGAAGCTGCTGAACGTGCCGAACCCCGGCAACCCCGACAAGAAGGCCATCGACGAAGCCTCGAAGTTCCTCATCTCCAAGAAGAAGGGCGGACAGTTCCGCGCTCTGTGGGGCGACTTCGGCGAACTCGTCAACCTGCTCGCGTCGGGCGAGATGATCCTGGCCGACGCCTGGCAGCCGGCCGTGATGGCCGTCAAGGCGCAGGGCAAGCAGTGCACCTACGCCATCCCGAAGGAAGGCTACCGTGGCTGGGCGATCGGCGTCTCTCCGATCACCGGCACGCCCAACAAGGACGCGGTGACCGCCTATGCCGATTACTGGCTGTCGGGTCCGCCCGCCATCGCCGTGTCCGAGCAGGGCTACTACTCGCCCACCACGAACATCAAGTCCGCGATGGACCCTGACAAGTATGCCTTCTGGTACGAAGGCAAGCCCTGGAAGGGCGCGCCCGAGCGCGGCATCAAGGAAGGCGACCTGCGTGACGGCGGTTCGCTGGAAACGCGCGCCGGACACGTCGCCTACTGGCACCAGTGGCCCGACGAGTACGACTACCTCATGAAGAAGTGGGACGAGTTCCTCAGCGCCTGACCGGCGCAGGCTTGTCCTGAAATTGAGAACGCCCCGCGCCGTCCGGCGCGGGGCCCCTCTTCCTGCTGAACACGGTTCGGAACGGACGGCGTGACCTACGATCTGCAACTCGCCAATGTCGGGAAGGTCTATGACAACGGCACGCCCGCCGTCATCGACTTCAACCTGGAAGTGACCAAGGGCGAGTTCATCGCCTTCCTCGGGCCGTCCGGCTGCGGCAAGACCACGACCTTGCGCATGATCGCCGGCTTCGAAACCATCACGTCCGGCGACATCCTGATCCGTGGCAAGCGCATCAACGACGTTCCTCCCGAGCGCCGCCCCACGGCGATGATCTTCCAGAGCTACGCGCTGTTCCCGCACATGACGGTGCGCGCCAATGTCGGGTTCGGTCTGGACGTGAAGGGGATGCCGCCGGCCGAGCGCGACGCCAAGGTGGAGCGCATCATCGACAAGCTCGGCTTGTCGGACGTCGTGGACCAGAAGCCGGATCGCCTGTCGGGTGGGCAGAAGCAGCGCATCGCGCTCGCGCGCGCCCTCGTCGTCGAGCCGGACATCCTGCTGCTGGACGAGCCGCTGGGCGCGCTCGACGCCAACCTGCGCAAGAGCATCCAGAACGAACTCAAGCTGCTGCAGCGCCACCTCGGCGTGACCTTCGTCTTCGTCACGCATGCCCAATCGGAGGCGCTCGCGCTGTCCGACCGCATCGTCGTCATGAGCAACGGGCGCATCGAGCAGGTCAGCGCGCCCTATGAGCTGTACACCCGGCCCAAGACCCTGTTCGTCGCCCGCTTCATCGGCCGCAATGCGCTGATCCCCGGCCGCGTGGCGGCCGTGCACGGCGGCGCGGTGGCGCTGGACACGGCCTTCGGCCGCCTCGATGTGGCGGGGCAGGGCGATGCGGCCGGATTGGGCGCGGCCGCGAGCCTCGCCGTTCCCGCCGAGGCCATCGACGTGCTGCCGCTGTCGACCACGCCGGAAGAGGTGCAGGCGACCTATGGCGGCCTGCCCATCCGCGGCGCGATCGAATCCATCGAGCAGGTCGGCCACATCATCCAGATCGGCGTCCTGATCGGCGCGGCCGAGCCTGTCTTCGTCGAAGGGCACGCCGACAAGTATGGCGGGCGCTTCCAGCCCGGGGACGAGGTGCTGCTGGCCTGGCGGCGCGACGCGGCCACCCTGATCCCGCATTGAGGACGGCCATGCCAGAGCGCTCCGCCCCTCCGCATGTCACCGCCGCCGGTCTCGCCGCCGACCTTCGCGCGGGCCGGCTGGACGCCTGCGACCTTCTCGAGGAGACGCTCGCAGGCATCGCCGCCCATCCCGACAAGGCCATTTTCACCGAGGTCACCGCGCCGCGCGCCCGCAAGGAGGCCGCCGCAGCGCGCGCCCGGCTTCGGGCCGGCTGCCCGGCCGGGCCGCTCGACGGCGTTCCGGTCGCCTGGAAGGATCTCTTCGACGTCGCCGGACGGGTGACGACGGCCGGCTCGCGGGTGCTCGCGAGCAATCCGCCCGCCCGCGAGGACGCCGCGCTGCTCGCCGCCGCCGGCCGTGCCGGGATGGTGCTGGTCGGCCTCGTCAACATGACCGAGTTCGCCTATTCCGGCATTGGGCTGAACCCGCACTTCGGCACGCCGCGCAATCCGCGCGACACGAAGGTGCACCGCTCGCCCGGCGGCTCGTCCTCGGGCTCGGGCGTCGTGGTGGCGGCGGGGCTCACCACCCTGGCGATCGGCACGGACACCGGCGGTTCGGTGCGCGTGCCGGCCAGCTTCAACGGCGTGGTCGGCTACAAGAGCTCGACCGGACGGTACCCCATGGAGGGCGTGTTCCCGCTTTCCAGGACGCTCGACACGCTGGGCCCGCTGGCCAACACGGTCGAGGATTGCGCGCTCGCCGACGCGGCGCTGCGCGGGGCTCTCGCGCCGGAGGTGCGGCGGGCCGACGCGAAGGCGCTGCGCATCCTCGTGCCCAGCACGCTCGTTCTGGACGGCTGCCAGCCCGCCGTCCTCGCCAATTTCGAAGCGGCCCTGGCGCAGCTCGAGCGCGCAGGCGCGATCGTCGAGCGCCGGGCGATGCCTCAGCTGGCCGCCATCCCCGAACTGATCGGCAAGCACGGCCACCTGCTCTCCGCCGAGGCGATGCACCTGCACAAGGACCGCGTGCTGGGGCCCGACGCAGAGCGGATAGACCATCGCGTAGCCAAGCGGATCCGCCTCGGGGCGGCCATGAGCGCGATCGACCTCGTCGCGGTGCTGCAGGCGCGGGCCCGCCTGATCGCCGAGGTCGACGCAGCCATCGGCGACGCCATCGTCGCCTTCCCGACCACGCCGCACGTCGCCATGCCGATCGCGCCGCTGGAGGCCGACGACGACGTCTTCGTCGCGGAGAACCTGAAGACCCTGCGCAACACGATGCTCGGCAACTTCCTGGACTGGTGCGGCGTGTCGCTTCCGAGCGGCGTGGACGGGGAGGGAATGCCGACCGGCCTCCTGCTGTCCGCGGCGCACGGCCGCGACACCGCCGTGCTTTCGGCGGCGCTGTGCGCCGAATCCCTTCTCCACACCCCCGAGGCCGGAAGATGAGCGAAGCCTACCCCACCCTGTTCTCGCCCTTCAGGCTCGGCGGCGTCGAACTGCCCAACAGGATCGCGATGGCGCCCCTGACGCGGCAGATGGCGGAGCCCGACGGCACGCCGACGGCTGAGATGGCCGCCTACTACGCGCGGCGCGCCCGCGGCGGCTGCGGCCTCATCATCACCGAGGGCGTCTATGAGGAGGACGCGCTTGGCTGCCGCGCCTATCTCTCCCAGCCGGGCATCGCCAACGCCAAGCACGTCGCGGGCTGGCGCAAGGTGACCGACGCCGTGCACCGGCACGGCGCAGCGATCATCCTCCAGCTGATGCATGGCGGGCGCGTCTCCGATCCGCGCTGCCTTGCGCCGGGCCAGCAGCCCGTCAGCGCGAGCGCAACGCGCAGCGAGGGATGGACGCTCTACACGGACAACGACTACGAGAAGACCATCCGCAACATCGAGGGGCCCTGGCCCAAGGTCACGTTCGGGCCCGCGCGGGAGCTCAGCGTCGCGGAGATCGGCGAGGTGGTGAACGGCCTGGCCGATGGCGCGCGGCGCGCCATGGAGGCCGGCTTCGACGGGGTCGAGATCCACGGGGCCAACGGCTACCTGCTCTACCAGTTCATCCACCCCAAGACGAACCTCAGGACCGACGCCTTCGGCGGCTCGCCGGAAAACAACGTCCGCATCGCGGCGATGGCGTGCGAGGCGGTTCGCAAGGCGGTCGGCGGCGGCAAGATCGTGACCCTGCGGCTGAGCCAGGACGGCGTGGACGATTTCACGGGGGCCTGGCCGGGCGGCGTCGGCTATGCGGCCGCCGTCGGCAAGGCCCTGCGCGGCTGCGGGGCCGACGCGCTGCACTGGTCGAGCTTCAATTATCTCGACAATCGCGACGCGTCTTCGCCCGTGCCGATGCCCACGGTCCTGCGCGAAGCCTCCGGTCTTCCGCTGATCACCAATGGCGGCATCGCCGACGGAACCCAGGCCGAGGCGGCGCTGACCAGCGGCGCGGCCGACCTCGTGGCGATCGGGCGGCCCCTCTTCGCTCAGCCCGACTGGCCGTACATCGTCAGGTCCGGCATGCCCTATTCGTGGGCCGAGTTCGACCGGAAATACGTGATCCGTCCGCCCGTCGACTATGCGATCGACTATCCGACGATGCTGACAGATCCGCAGTGGACAACAAACGCGTAGGGAGAACGTGCGATGAGCAAGACTATTCTGTGCGGCTTCGGCATCGACGTCGACGCAGTCGCCGGCTGGATCGGCTCCTATGGAGGCGAGGACAGCCCCGACGACATCTCGCGCGGCCTCTTCGCCGGTGAGGTCGGCTCGCCGCGGCTCGTGAAGCTGTTCGACCGGCTGGGCATCAAGACCACCTGGTTCATCCCCGGCCATTCCATCGAGACCTTTCCCGACCAGATGAAGATGGTGGCGGACGCCGGCCACGAGATCGGCATTCACGGCTACACCCACGAGAATCCGATCGCGATGACCCGCGAGCAGGAGACCTACATTCTCGACAAGTGCATCGACCTCGTGACCAAGCTCTCGGGCAAGCGGCCGACGGGCTATGTCGCGCCGTGGTGGGAGTTCTCCAACGTCACCAACGAGCTGCTGCTGGAGCGCGGCATCAAGTACGACCACTCGCTGATGCACCACGACCACCAGCCCTACTATGTGCGGGTCGGCGACAGCTGGACGAAGATCGACTACTCCCAGCACCCCTCGACATGGATGACTCCGCTGAAGCGGGGCAAGGAGACGGACCTCATCGAGATCCCGGCGAGCTGGTACCTCGACGACCTCCCGCCGATGATGTTCATCAAGAAGGCGCCGAACAGCCACGGCTTCGTCAATCCGCGCGACATCGAGCAGATGTGGCGCGACCAGTTCGACTGGGTCTATCGCGAATACGATTACGCCGTCTTCCCGATGACCATCCATCCCGACGTGTCGGGCCGGCCGCATGTGCTCATGATGCTGGAGCGGCTCTACAACCACATGGCTTCCCACCCCGGGGTCAGGTTCGTCACCATGGACGAAATGGCCGACGACTTCGCCAAGCGTTCCCCCCGCAAGCCGTGACCTGAGGACCGCCGCGGCGCCGTCGCGGCGGCCACGCCTTCGCATCGCTTTCGACTCGCGCAGGTCCCTTGCGCGGGACGGGCATCGCTTTGCCCGGCCGCCCCGTCGCGGCTGGCTGGAACCTGGAGAACAGACATGATCAGGGTAGGAGTGGACGTCGGCGGGACCTTCACCGACATCGTCCTCGAGCAGACCGTCGCCGACGGTGGCCAGAGGGTCTTCGTGCACAAGGTGTCCTCGACCCCGGCCGACCAGTCGGTCGGCGTGGTGCAGGGCGTCGTCGAGGTCTGCCGCATCGCCGGCGTCTCGCCCGGCGACATCGACATGGTGCTGCACGGCACCACCGTCGCCACCAACATGGTGATCGAGCGCAAGGGCGCCGACGTCGGCATGATCACGACGCGCGGCTTCCGCGACATCCTGCACATGGCCCGCCACAAGCGGCCGCACAACTTCTCGCTCCAGTTCGACGTGCCCTGGCAGTCCAAGCCGCTCGTGAAGCGCCGCAACCGGCTGGTCGTCGACGAGCGCATCAAGCCGCCGACGGGCGAGGTCGAGGTTCCGCTCGCCCTTGACCAGGTCGAGGAAGCCGCCGAGCTGTTCAAGAAGCGCGGTCTGAAAGCGGTGGTGATCTGCTTCCTGTTCTCGTTCCTCAACAGCGAGCACGAGGCGCAGGCGCGCGACATCGTCAAGCGGGTGATGCCCGACGCCTATGTGTGCTGTTCGCACGAGGTGGTGAACGTCATCCGCGAATACGAGCGCTTCTCCACGACCGCCATGAACGCCTATATCGGCCCGACGACGGCGCTCTACCTGGAGCGGCTGGAGGGCCGGCTGCGCGAGCACGGCGTGCAGGCCGCGGTGCGCATCATGCAGTCGAACGGCGGCATCTCGACCATCGAGAACTCGTCCCGCCGCCCGGTGGGGCTGCTGCTCTCAGGACCGGCCGGCGGCGTCATCGGGGGACGCTGGACCGGCGCGTCCTGCGACACCAGGAACGTCATCACCATCGATGTCGGCGGGACCTCGGCCGACATCTCCGTCATCCAGAACGGCGATCTGCGCATCAAGAATCCGCGCGACACCGAAGTGGCGCACCTGCCGGTGCTGGTGCCGATGATCGACATCGACGCCATCGGCGCGGGCGGCGGCTCCATCGCCTATCTCGATCCGGGCGGCGCCTTCCGCGTCGGCCCGCGCTCGGCGGGCGCCTTCCCGGGCCCCGCCTGCTACGGCAAGGGCGGCCGGGAGCCGGCCGTCACGGACGCGCAGGTCGTCCTGGGTCGCCTCGACCCCGAGCACTTCCTGGGCGGCGACCTGAAGATCGATCCCGCTCTGGCCAGCGCCGCCGTCGAGGAGTATGTGGCCAAGCCGCTCGGCCTCTCGCTGAAGGACGCCGCGCTGGGCATCCTGCGGGTGGTCAACAACAACATGGCCTTGGCCATCAACGGCAATTCGGTGGCCAAGGGCATCGATCCCCGCAACTTCACGCTGATGGGCTTTGGCGGCGCGGGGCCGCTGCACGCGACATCGCTCGCCGAGCTGATCGGCGCGAAGGACACGATCTCTCCGCTGCACCCCGGCATCACCGCCGCCATGGGGCTTCTGCTGACCGAACTGCAGTACGAGTACACGCGCTCGGTGCTGGTGGTGGCCAGCAAGGCGACGCCCGCCGACTTCGACCAGGTCAACGCGATCCTGGCCGACCTGAAGGCCGAGGCCCGGACGCAGCTCCTGGCCGATGGAGTGCCGGAGGACAAGCAGCGCTTCCACGCCGTCGCCGAGTGCCGTTATGTCGGCCAGGGCTTCGAGCTTCGCGCCGCGATGCCCGACGGGCCGCTCACCCCCGACAACATCGGCTCTGTCAGCCGCAGCTTCTTCGACGCTCACAAACAGGTCTACGGGCACGCCTTCGAGGACCAGCTGGTGGAGATCATCACGCTGCGCGTAGTGGGTTCTTCCGCGACGGAGACGTTGAAGCTCCCCGAACTGGCTCACGGCGGGCGCGTCGACCCCGCCGACGCCAAGCTCTACACGCGTGAGACCGTGTTCGACGATGGAGAGCCCGTCGCGACGCCGCGCTACGCACGCGGCAAGCTTCTGGCCGACGACCGGGTGACCGGTCCGGCCCTGATCGTCCAGCACAATTCCACCACCCTGGTACCGCCCGGCTACGTCGCCAGCGTGCTGTCGCACGGCGACATGCGCGTAGCGCGCGAAGCCGCCTGAGAGGAGGACGCCATGAGCGACGCGACCACCACCACCATCGATCCCATCACCCTCCAGGTCATCGGCGGAGCCCTGCACGCCATCGCCGAGCAGATGGGCAACGTGCTCTACCGGATGTCGTATTCCTCGATCATCCGGGAGAGCCAGGACCTCGGCGCGGGCCTGTTCGACCGCGACTACAACACGCTCTGCGAATCCGACTCCACGCCGATGCACATCGGCTCGTTGCCCGGCTATCTTCGGGGCATCGAGAAGTCGATCCCGCTGGACGCCTGGAAGCCGGGCGACTGCGTCATCCACAACCACCCCTATTTCGGCGCCAGCCACTCGCCCGACATCGCCATCGTCATCCCCGTGTTCTTCGAGGGTGAGCTGGTCGGCTTCTCGGCCAACACCGCCCACCACGTCGACATCGGCGCGGCGACCCCGGGCCTCATCATCGACGTGCCGGACATGTTCGCCGAGGGCATGCTGTTCAACGGCACCAAGCTCTACGAGGAGGGCAAGCGCAGCGAGAGCCTGTGGCGCTACATCCGCGACAACACCCGCGTGCCCAATCTCGTCATGGGAGACCTGGAAGCCCAGATCGCCTCCGCCGAACTCGGCGTGAAGCGCTTCCAGGAGCTGCTGGCGACCTATGGCAAGGACACCGTCCTGCGGGCGACCCGGCAGCTCATGGACTACACCGAGGCGATGCTGCGCCGGGAGATCACCAAGATCCCTGACGGCGATTACGTCGCGGAAGGTTTCCTCGACGACGACGGCCGCAACCGCGGCAAGACGTTGCCGGTCAAGGTCACCGTGAAGAAGCGTGGAGACGGCGTGGAGGTCGACCTCACGGGCTCCGCCGCGCAGTCGCCCACCGCCTTCAACGTGCCCTTCGAGGGCTCCACGAAGGTGGCGTGCTACTTCGCCTTCCGCGCCTTGCTGCTCGACACCTACACCCACGAGGAGCACATCCCCCAGAATGAGGGTTCGTTCCGTCCGGTGAAGGTGACGGCCCCGCTCGGCAGCATCTTCAATCCCATCGCGCCCGTCGCGGCGGAGGCCCGCTTCTGCCAGATCCAGCGCGTGGTGGACCTCATCATCAAGGCGCTCTCGCCGGTGCTGCCGGATCGCTGCACCGCGGGCAACGCCGCCACCTTGTCCTTCGCCGCCTTCTCCGGCGTCCGGCCCAACGGCGACTACTGGGTGTTCCTGGAGGTGAACGAGGCGGCCATGGGCGGGCGTCCCCGCTCGGACGGCCCGGACACGGTGGAGGAGTTGATGCGCAACACGCGCAACAACCCCTTGGAGGACCTGGGCATGCACCTGCCGCTGATCTGCGATCGCTACGAGCTGCGCGACGACGTGATGCCGGGCGCCGGCAAGTTCCGCGGCGGCCAGGGCGTGGTGAAGTCCCAGCGCTTCCTGACCCCGGGCTTCGTGACGCACGAATCCGACCGCCACGAGGATGCGCCGTGGGGCGTCTTCGGCGGCAAGCAGGGGTCGGTCGGCAAGTACGAGATCTACAACGCGGGGCGTCCCGAGGACATCAAGCAGTATCCCGCGAAGTTCTCCGGCCTGCGTGTCGAGGAAGGCGACGTCGCCTGCTACTTCTCCCCGTCGGGCGGCGGCTATGGCGACCCGCTGGATCGCCCGGCTACACAGGTTCTCGAGGACGTGCTGGACGACTTCATCACGCCCGCCCATGCGCTCGAAGCCTATGGCGTGGTGCTGAAGCCCGCCGACAACGGCTTCCCGTGGGACCTCGACGCCGAGGCCACCGAGACGCGCCGGGCGTCGATGCGGGGCTGATCCGCTTCGGCCTCCCCGTCGGTCGAGCGGCCATCCCTCCCCAGCAGGGGAGGGTGGGCCGCAGGCCGGAGGTGGAGCCTCAGCGCTTGGTCGTGCGCGAACCGGTGGGCTTGGCCGTGACCTTCGGGGGCCGCGCGGCGGCTGCGGCCATCACGGGCGTCCGGGCCGTTTTCACCGACTTCACGGACACGGTCTTCCCCGCCGGCTTGGCGCGCGGCTTCGGGGCCGCCTTGCCGGCCGTGATCACGTAGGAGCCGCTCTCGTGCAGCGAGGCCGTCCAGCCCGGCTCGATCACGATGGTGGTCGTGACCTCCTCGATGATCGCGGGACCCGCGATCACCGCGCCCGCGCCGAGTTGCGAGCCGTCATAGACCGGGGTCATGGCCGCTTTCCCGGAGGCATCGAAGATGGCCTTGCGCTGGCCCTTCATGGCCTTGGCGGGCGTACGACCCTTGGCGAGGGTCGGCGTGGTCGGCTTGTCGATCAGGCCCTGGACCGTCGCCTCGATGTTGACCACCTCCACCGTGCTGTGGCGCTCCGAATAGGTGTAGAGCTCGTCGTGGCGGCGGTGGAACGCCTCCTTCACGCGCTCGATGGTGCGGGCGTTGATCTCGAAGGTCTCGATGTCGACCGTGCACTCGTGCACCTGGCCGACATAGCGCATCTCCAGGCTGCGCTTTACCTTGATGCGGCTCCTGGGGAAGCCGTCCTTCCTGAGGTGCTCGACGCCCTGCGCCTCGATGTCCTTGAAGAGGCCATTCAGCCGCGCATAGGCCTCGTCGTTGTCGAGGCGGGCAGGGGCGGTGGCCATGTAGTTGTACTTCACGTCCGAGATGATTTGGCCAAAGGCGCAGAGACCGGAGGCGAGCTTGGGCAGGATGATGGTCTCGATCCCGATCTCGCGGGCCAGCGCGGTGATGTGCGCCGCGGTGGCGCCGCCGGCTCCCACCAGCACGAAGTCGCGGGGATCGAAGCCACGCTCGACGGAGACGCGGCGGATGCCGTTGACCATGTTGTTGTTGACGATGGTGAACATGCCGTAGGCGGCCTGCTCCACGGTGAGCCCCATGGGGGCCGCGATTTTCGCCACGGCCTTGCGCGCCAGGGCGACGTCGAGCGGCAGGCGTCCGCCGAGCAGCCCGTCGGGGCTGAGATAGCCCAGGATCAGGTTGGCGTCCGAGGTGGTCGGCTCCTCGCCGCCCTGGCCGTAGCAGGCCGGGCCCGGCTGCGAGCCGGCCGATTGCGGGCCGACCTGGAGGATGCCCAGCGAGTCGATCCAGCCGATCGAACCGCCGCCTGCCCCCAGCGTCTCGACCTGGATCATCGGCACGCCGATGCGGTAGCGCAGGAAGTCGATGTTCTTGTTCAGGTTGGTCTGGCCGTCCTTCGTCAGCGTGATGTCGAAGGAGGTGCCGCCCATGTCTACGGTGATGACGTTGCGCCGCTCGAACGGCGCGCAGACGAAGAGGCCCGCCTGCGGCGCGGAGGCCGGTCCTGAATTGATGGCGTAGACCGAGCGGTCCGTCATCACCTGCCCGACGGCGAGGCCGCCATTGGACTGGAAGTAGCGCACGGGCTGTTTGGCCCCGAGAGACTGGAAGTAGGAATCCACCGCCTTGACATAGCTGCGCATCACCGGCGCGAGATAGGCGTTCGCCACGGCCATCGAGGTGCGGGTGTACTCGCGCACCTGCGGATAGAGATCGCTGCCCACGGTGAGAATGGCGTCCGGCATCATCTCGCGCACGATGGCGGCGGCGCGCTGCTCGTGCCCGGGATTGAGGATCGACCAGACGAAGGAAATGGCGACCGTCTCGACGCCCTCCTTGAGGAAGAGCTCGCAGGCCGCGCGCACGTCCTCCTCGTGCAGCGGCGTGCGAGTGGCTCCGGTCGAGAGGATGCGCTCGCGCACGCCCTTGCGCAGATAGCGGGGAACCAGCATCACCGCGGCCGGGTATTCCGGGTCGTAGCGGAAACCGTCCTCCTTGTGGCCGTTGCGGATCTCGATGGAGTCCTCGTGGCCGGCGGTGCAGATCAGGCCCGTCTTGCCGCCGCGATGAGTGATCAGCGCGTTCAGTCCCACGGTGGTGCCGTTGATGCAGAGATCGCAGCTCGAGACGATCGTCTCCGGGCTGAGGCCGAGATCCTCGGCGATCAGCGCGAGGCCGTTGCGAATGGCCTGCGTCGGGTCGGAAGGTGTCGAGAGCGACTTGTAGAGCCGCGTCTCGCCAGTCGCCTTGTCGGCGATGACGAAGTCGGTGAAGGTGCCGCCGGCGTCGATGCCGAGGCGATACTGGGTCTTCATCGGATGCCCCTTCATCACTGGCCGCGCAGCTTGCTGGTCGCGGCCATGTCGACCGCGAGCGTGTTCTTGTTCCTGATCGCCACGCCGTAGTCCGCCTTCGCGCCCTTGATGGAGACGAGGCCGTTGCGGACGTCCTCGACCACCTTCTCGACAGGCCGCTCGAAGGGATCGCCGTACCCGCCGCCCCCGGGATTGAGGTTGGTGATGGTCTGGCCGGGCTGGATGGTCTCCAGGATGTTGGTGCGGACCACCTCGACCTGGCCGCCGCGGTTGAGCTCGACGCGGCCGACCTTCTCGTCGACCATGGCCGACCTGGCCCCCGCCGCGCCCATGGCCGGGATGCGCCGGCCCTCGCCGAAGCCGATGCAGAGCATCTCCTTGTCGAGCGGCTCGACCTCCCAGGCCGTCCCCGAGCCGCCGCGGAATTTGCCGGCTCCGGCCGAGTCCGTCATCAGCGAGTAGCGGTGGATGATGATCGGGTAGGAATATTCCAGCAGCTCGACGTCTCCCGAGGTGAGCGCGCCGAAGCAGCATTCCGGCCCCACCGCGTGCCAGCCGTCCTGGTGCGGTGTCGCGCCGCCGCCGGAGATGATGGTGGCGAGCACCATCGTGACGAATTCCTCGTTGGTGCGCGTGTCCCAGCCGGCGATGTTGAGACCGTTGGCGTGGCCCCAGGAAGCCGCGACCTTGGAGGGCATGGCCTTCTCGAAGGCAAGGCGCACGGCGTCCGTCAGGGTCTCCATCGGCGTCGTCGTGCAGTTCATGTGCGGGGCCGGTTCCTGCGCGTTGCAGATGGTCCCCTTGGGCCCGAAATCGAGGCTGACGCAGCGGTACAGGCCTTCATTGTAGGGAGGCGGCAGCGCCGCGAACATCATCAGGCCGAGGTAGACGCCGGAGTGCGAGTTCCCCTCGTAGGAGTTGATGAAGTAGGGGATCTGCGGCGGGCTGGTGATGGCGATATGGCAGGCGTCTCCCGTCACGGTGACGTTCGCCTTGATCTCGAAGTCGCCGAAGCCGTGGCCGGCGTCCTCCAGTATCGCGATGCCCTCGTAGGAGCCGTCCGGCACCGAGGCGATCAGCGTGCGCATGTGCCTGTCGGCCATGTCGAGCAACTCGCCGATACAGTCGGACACGGTCTCCTCGCCGTACTTGTCGAGCATGGCGATGAGGTTGCGTTCGCCAACCTGGCACGCGCCGATCAGCGCGTTGAAGTCGCCCTCCTGGTCGCGGCGGGCGCGCATGTTCGTGAAGATCATGTTCAGGACGTCGTTGCGCGGCTTGCCGCGGTCCCAGATCTTCACCGGCGGGATGCGCAGGCACTCCGCGTAGATGTCCTTGGCGTTCGGGTTGTAGCCCGCCGGCACCGGCCCGCCGATGTCGGTGAGGTGCCCCTTGCAGACAGTCCAGTACACGAGCCGGCCCTTGTAGAAGACCGGCTTGTACATGCAGGTGTCGATGGCGTGGCTGCCGCCGAAGGCGGGGTCGTTGTGCAGGATGAGGTCGCCCTCGTGGATGTCGCCCTCGAAGAAACGGGCGACCGACTTCATTGCGGGGATCAGCGAGCCGAGGTGGATCGGGATGTCCTGCCCCTGCAGGATCATCTCGGGCCGGGCGTTGAAGAGCGCCGTCGAGTAGTCGTGCGCGAGGTTGAACACCGAGGAGCGCGCGGTCTTCTCCAGCGCCAGCGTCATCTCGCGCTGGGTGGTCTCCAGCACGCCGCGCACGACCGAAAGGGTGATGGGATCGACCTTCGGACGCGCCTTGCGGGCGGGCCCAGCCTGGGCCTTCGCCGACTTCGAGATCGGTGCGGTCTTGGCGGGCGGCTTCTTTGCGCTGGCCTTCGGGTTCGCCTTGCCTTGGGCGCTCTTCGTCGGCTTGGGCATCAGGGTCCTCGCGCGGATGCTGGGTGTTGCGCGAAGCGTAGGCGGCGGGGGCCGCGTCCGTCTTGTCGAAGCGCGCACACACATTTGACAATGGGTGCACACCGCACAGAATGCGCGGAGCGGGGGAGGGACACGTGCTTCGCATCTCGACCTCCGGCCTCGCCGCCCAGCATCGCAGCCGCCACTGGCACGAGGCGATCGCGCAGGCGTATTTTCCGCTCGACCTGGAATTCCGCCGGCCCGAGAGCTTCGGCGGCGAGCTGGAGGAGTGGGCGCTCGGCGACGTGTCGCTCTCGCGCCTTCGTTCGGAGCCTTTGCGCTATCGACGCCTGTCCCATCACCTGCGCGGCGAGCGGGAGGAATGCTTCCTCGTCACGGTGCCTGTGAAGGCGGAGGTGTTCTTCACGCAGGCCGGCAAGGAGGTCCACTGCCCGCCAGGCGGACTGCTGATCGAGCGCAGCCACGAGCCCTATGTCTTCAGTCACGACGACGCGGCGGACCTGTGGGTGCTCAAGATCTCGCACCAGGCCCTTTCCGGACGAGTCGGCAGGCCCGACCGGTTCTGTTCGATGCGCTTCGACGCCACGGCGGGCAGCGGCTCCCTGCTGCGCGACATGCTGGACCTGCTGCCGCGCCGGCTGGAGACCATGTCGCCGGAGCTGTGCGCCACGGTGGGCCGCCAGCTCGTTGACCTTGTCGCGCTTTCGCTGAAGGAGGACGAGCGGACGCTGACGGCCGCCGGTTCCTCGGTGCGCGCCGCGCATGTGCTGCGCATCGAGGCCTTCGTGCGCGACCGCCTGGGCGACCCCGACCTCGATCCCGAGCGCATCGCGGCGGCCTGCCAGATCTCGACGCGCTACCTGCACGAGCTCTTCAGGCACACGGGCCGCACGATCGCCGGCTGGATCCGCGACCTCCGCCTCGATCGCTGCCGCGCCGAACTGGGCGATCCGCTCCGACGGCGCACGATCGCCGAGATCGCCTATCGCGCGGGCTTCTCCGACCAGGCGCAGTTCAGCCGGCTCTTCCGCGCGCGCTTCGGCGCGAGCCCAAGAGATTACCGCGAACAAGCCCTCCGCGCGGAACGGACTCCACACCCCACATCCTGAGGAGCCATGCGCGAGCATGGCGTCGCGGAGGACGAGGGGCGCGGGTGTTCTTCTCAGCCCTGCTTCTGGTTGAAGCCGTCGACGTCGTTCAGGTAGTTCACGCAGGTGTCGACGCTCTCGACATCCGCGAACTTCGCGTCGATGTCGAAGAGGTTCCAGGCCACTGCGCCGGGCACGCGGTCGCCGATGCACTCCTTCACGGCGATGGTGCGGAAGCCCTCGGCCAGCCCGTCGCAGATCGTGGTGCGCACGCAGGCTGTGGCCGTCACGCCGGTCACGAGGATCGTGTCCACGCCGCAGGAGCGCAGGTAGCCGGCAAGCGGCGTGCCGCTGAACGCGCTGGCCCGCTTCTTCAGCAGCACATACTCGCCGTCGACCGGCGCGATGCGGGAATCGATGGCCCAGAGGTGCTCGTCCTTGATGTCGACGGCCTCGATCGGGATCTTGTGGTGCCACATGCCCATGTCGGAGCGGGGATCGTTACGGTCGGTCATCTGGTACGCCGTGGTGACGTGAACCACCACGTGGCCTTGGGCGCGGCACGCCTCGAGCAGGCGCTGCATGCCGGGGATGATCTCCTCGTCCACCTTCTCGCAGGTGAAGGGGTTGCCGGGACGCGTCCAGGCGTTGGCGAGGTCGACGCTGATGATGGCGGGCTTGCGGCCGAAGCCGATGCGGCGCTGGAAGCCGCGCTCCTGGTAAATCTTCGTGCTGGCTTCGAAGGCCTTCTGCAGCATCTCGTCGAGGTTACCGATGTCCATCGCCCATCTCCCTATCTTTGATGGGAGCATCATCCAGCCGGGAGGCCGGATCGGGAATTGCCGAGTTCGGGCATGGTGATGCATTCTGTGCATCACCATGGCGAAACGCCCCGACCTCGACCAGATCCTGGGTTTCCTCGCCGTCGCCGACGCGCTGAGCTTCCGGCGCGCGGCCGAACGGCTGGCGATGGACCAATCCGCGCTGTCCCGGCGCATTAAGGCGCTCGAGGAGCGGCTGGGCTTCCCGCTGGTGTTCCGGACCACGCATGCCGTGCGCCTCACCGATGCGGGCCGGGCCTTCTACGACGCGAACCAGGACATCATCGGCGGCATCGACATGGCGGTGGAGCGAGCCCGGCGCGCCTCGCTCGGCACATCGGGGCGATTGCGCGTGGCCTATATGACGTTCGCCGCCGTCGAACTGATGCCCCTGGCGGTGAAGCTCTTCGCCGCCGCCCATCCGGAGGTGGCGCTGGAACTCGAATACAGGCCGACCCTGTCGCAGAAGCTCGCGCTCGCCCATGGCGACATCGACCTCGGGCTCATGCTGGGGCCCCTCGATTTCGTCGACTACGGGGCCTTGTCCCTCGGCGCCGATCCGCTGGTGGCGGTGATGAGCGAGGCGCATCCCCTCGCCGGGCGCGACACGCTGGATCCCGGCGAGGTCGCACGTGAGCCGATGGTGCTCGGCCACCGCGCGGACTGGGACGTCTACCGCACGCGCCTCGACGAGGTCTTCGCGTTTCGAGGTCATCGGCTCACGGTCGCCTTCGAGGCGTCCGACCTGGTGGGGATCCTGGGTCTGGTGCGCGCCGGCCTCGGCGTCACCATCCTGCCGCGCACCATGCGTCGTCTCGCGAGCGAAGGGTTCGTGGTGCGGCCCATCGCGCCGCTGGAAGGCGGCGTCAGCACCGTGGCGGCGTGGCGCCGCCCGGCCGAGGCAAGGGTCGCGGCCTTCGCACGCGTGCTGCGACGGGCGCGCGCGATGCTTCAGGAGCCGGAGGAGGCCGCCGCAGAGGCGACGCCTGGAAGCTAGGCCGTCCGGTTCTTGCGGAACGAGTTCTTCAGCCGCACCTTGTCGCCCCTGAGCTCCAGCACGTCGAGCCCGAGCACTTCCACGCGCCTGCCGGAGCGATCGGTGCCGGTGAACGTCCACTCCGAGAGGCCGCGGCCCTCGAGGAGCGTCACCGTCCCCTTGCCCCAATGGGCGTCGGGAAAGGTTTCGAACACCGCGGCGTAGGCGGCCGCGACCGCCTCCCGCCCGACATGGCGCGCGCCTTCGGTCTCGGGGCCTGCCGAGGCCCAGAACTCGCAATCGTCGGTATGCATGGCCATGATGGCGTCGAGGTCGTGGCGGTTCCAGGCGTCGGCGAAGGCCTGGAGCATATCCTTCGTGGCGTGGGTCATGGCCGGTCTCCTGTTCAGGGCGTCGCCCCGCCGGCGAGGGCGAGGCTCATGAAATCCTTGAAGGCGCGCGTGGCGGGCCCGGGCGCGGTGTCCCGCCGCCAGGCCAGACCAACGTCCATCGAAGGCACGGCTTCCGCAAGCACCCGCGTCTCGATCCGCTGTCCCTCCAGCGACCAGGGCCGGTAGACCATGTCCGAGAGGATGGTGACGCCCATGCCCGCCGCCACCATGCTGCGCACCGCCTCCACCGAGGACGTCCGGAACAGCACCTTGGGCTGGTGGCCGGCCTGGTTCCAGTAGCGCAGGGACGTCGCGTCGGCCTCGTCGACGGTCAGCATGATGTAGGGGTGGCCGGCGACCTCGGCGAGGCCGACGCGTTCCTCGCGCAGGAGCGGGTGCTCGGCGGGTACCCAGAGCCGGCGTCGCGACTGCACCAGCGTCTCGGAGCGGAGCGCCTCGTGCGCCCGCAGGTTCGAGACGAGCATCACCGCGATGTCGAGCGAGCCATCGGCGAGACCCTGCTCGATCCGTTCGCGCGGCCCTTCGGAGAGTTCGAGCGTCACGTCGGGATAGCTGCTCGCGAAGCGGGCATGGTGGCGCGGCAGGAAGTAGCCCGCGACGGTGTAGGTCACCCCGACCCGCACGACACCCGACACGCCGCGGCCGCCCGAGCGCTGCAGCCGCATCGCCTCGTCCATGGCGGAGATCACGTTGCGGCTCAGCAGCAGGAAGCGGTGGCCATCCGCGGTGAGGACGACGCCTGAGGGCGTGCGGTCGAAGAGCCGGATGCCCAGCGCGCTCTCGAGCTGCTGCACCGCGGCCGTGACCGCCGACTGCGAGACGTTGAGCTCGACGGCCGCCTGGGAGATCTGGCCGGTCTCGGCGGCGGCCACGAAGTATTTCAGCTTCTTCAGGGACATCATGGCTGCAGCGGCCGTCGGGCAGGGTGGTGGCGCGTCTCTTGCGTAAGCCCGGTTTGGACGGCTTGGACGGCGTGAAGGCCATCGTATCTGTTTTCCTGATATCGCGTTCAGCAATTTTCGATTTTGCAATCGGGTAGCGCTGTCGTCAGAATTCGCCGACGCTGGCTTGGCCTGGAGGATGGGATGCCCTCGATCAATTGCGACATGGGCGAGAGCTTCGGTCTCTGGAAGCTCGGCGATGACGAGAGCCTGATGCCGCTGATCGACATCGCCAACGTCGCCTGCGGCTTCCACGCCTCCGACTTCAATCACATGCGGCGCACGGTGCAACTCGCCAAGGCGAACGGCGTGAAGGTGGGCGCGCACCCCTCGCTGCCGGACCTGCAGGGCTTCGGCCGCCGCGAAATGAAGATCGGGCGCGAGGAGCTCACCAACTGCCTGATCTACCAGATCGGGGCGCTGAAGGGCTTCCTGGAGGCCGAGGGCCTGCCGCTCAACCACATCAAGCCGCATGGCTCGCTGTACGGCATGGCCGCCCGCATGCCCGACATCGCGCACGCCATCTGCGACGCGGCGGACATCTTCAAGGCCCCCCTGCTGGGCATGATCAACACCGAGCACGAGCGGATCTATCCGGCGCGCGGACACGGCTTCCTGGCCGAGTACTACATCGACCTCGACTACAACGACGAGGGTTTCGTCATCATCACGCGCGACCACCCGGCGGTGGATCCCGTCGCAGCCGCGGCGAAGGCGGTGCGCGCGGTTCGGGACGGGGTCGTGCAGTCCGTCAGCGGCAAGGACGTCCCGGTCCGGGCAGACACGCTCTGCGTCCATTCCGACACGCCCAACGCCGTGGAGCTGGCCAGCGCCGTGCGCCGGGCGCTGGTCGAGGCCGGCCTCAACCGCTGATTCCCGGCCATTTGCGAAAAGGATTGCCCATGACAACCAAGACCATTCAGGCGCCTCTCCCGGGGACTTTTTATCGCTCGGCGTCGCCGGGCGAGCCGCCGTTCAAGACGCCGGGAGACGCGGTCGCCGTGGGCGACACGGTCGGCCTGATCGAAGTCATGAAGACCTTCACGGCCGTGGTGGCGGAGGAGGCCGGCACGCTCGTCGCCTTCCACGTCGACAACGAGGACGCGATCATGGCGGGCCAGGCCCTCTACGATCTGGAAGCGTAGCCTGATGGCCATCGAGAAGCTCTTCGTCGCCAACCGCGGCGAGATCGCCGTCCGGATCATCAGGGCTGCGAAGGAGCTCGGCCTGCGCACGGTGCAGGCCGTGAGCGCCGCCGACCGCGACATGCTGGCGGCCCGCATGGCGGACGAGGTGGCGGAGGTCGGGCCGCCGCACGCCATGAAGTCCTACCTCAACGCCGACGCGGTGCTGCAGGCCGCGCTGCGCAGCGGGGCCGACGCCGTGCACCCGGGCTATGGCTTTCTCTCCGAAAACGCCGGCTTCGCCGATGCAGTGGAAGCGGCCGGGCTCGTCTTCGTGGGCCCGCGCGGCGACACGATTCGCGCCATGGGCGACAAGGCGACTGCGCGCAGCATCGCGGCCAAGGCGGGGGTGCCGACGGTGCCCGGCAGCGAGGGGCGCGTCGAGGGCGTCGAGGCCGCCCTGCATGGGGCGGAGGCGATCGGCTATCCCATCATGATAAAGGCCGCCGCCGGAGGCGGGGGCCGCGGCATCCGCATCGCCAGGGATCGGGCGGAGCTCTCCGCGCAGATCCCGCAGGCCACCGCCGAGGCGCAGGCAGCCTTTGGTGATGGAGGGCTCTATCTCGAGCGCTTCATTGGCCGCGCCCGGCATGTGGAGGTGCAGGTGCTCGGCGACGGGCGCGACGTGATCCACGCCTATGACCGGGAGTGCTCGCTCCAGCGCCGCCGCCAGAAGGTGTGGGAGGAGGCGCCCGCCGCCTGCCTCGCGCCCGCCGTGCGGGAGGAGCTGTGCGCTTCGGCGGTGGCGCTCGCCAAGTCCGTCGGATACCGCGGCGCGGGCACGCTCGAATACCTCTACGACGACGAGACCGGCGAATTCTTCTTCATCGAGATGAACACCCGCATCCAGGTCGAGCACCCCGTGACGGAGATGGTCACCGGCATCGACCTCGTGCGCGAGATGATCCGGATCGCGGGCGGCGCGCCGCTGGGCATCCGTCAGGAGGACGTGCGCCTGCGCGGCCACGCCATCGAGGTGCGCCTCAACGCCGAGGATCCCTCGCGCAACTTCATGCCCGCGCCGGGAACCATCACGGCCTTCAGCGCGCCCGGCGGGCTCGGCGTTCGTTTCGATGGCATGATCTATCCCGGCTACGCGGTGCCGCCCTTCTACGACTCGCTCCTCGCCAAGCTGATCGTCTGGGACGACACCCGCGCTGCGGCGCTGGCGCGGCTCGAGCGCGCCCTGGGCGAAACCGTCATCGAGGGCGTGCCGACGACGCAGGCGCTTCACCGCGCCCTAGTGGCCGATCCCGCCGTGCGGGCCGGAGACGTGCATACACGATGGCTGGAAGCGTGGCTTGAAAGCCAGCCGCTCGGCGTCCCTCCCTCCTCGGCGAACTGACAGGAGACCGCAATGACCGCCCGCTATTCGTTCGGTGGCGATGAGCACATCTTCGTCGAGGTCGACGAGGAGATGTCCCTGGCCGCCTTCTTCAAGAGCCTCTCGATCACCACCGCCATCCGCGAGAGCCGCATCCCCGGCGTGACGGAGATCTGCCCGGCCAACGCCTCCTTCCAGGTCAAGTTCGACCCCGATCTGATCGCGCCCCAGGACCTCCTCAAGGAGATCCAGTCGCTGGAGAGCGCGGCCGAGAAGACGGACCCCACCATCGCGACGCGCATCGTCGAGATCCCGGTGTTCTACGGCGATCCCTGGACGCACGAGACGCTGATGCGCTTTCGCGAGCGCCACCAGAACCCGTCCGGCACGGACCTCGACTACGCCGCGTCCGTCAACGGCTATGACGACGTGCAGAGCTTCATCGCGGCCCATTCCGGCTCGCCCTGGTTCGTCTCGATGGTGGGCTTCGTGGCGGGCCTGCCCTTCATGTACCAGATGGTCGAGCGCCAGAAGCAGATCCAGGTGCCGAAGTACCTGCGTCCCAGAACCGACACGCCCAAACTGACCGTGGGCCATGGCGGTTGCTTCGGCTGCATCTATTCCGTGCGCGGCGCGGGCGGCTACCAGATGTTCGGCATCACGCCGATGCCGATCTACGACCCCAAGCAGGAGGTGAGCTACCTCCGCGACTTCATGATCTTCTTCAGGCCGGGCGACATCGTGAAGTTCAAGCCGGTGGACCGCGAGGGCTACGACGCAGCCGTCGAGGCGGTGGACAAGGGCCGCTTCGATCCGCCGATCGTGAAGGTCGACTTCTCCCTCGCCGCCTTCAACGCAGACCCCCAAGGCACCAACGCCCGTCTCCTGGGAGCGCTCCATGTCTGATCCGCAGCGTCGCACCATCGAGATCGTCAAGCCCGGCCTCTCGACGACCGTGCAGGACTTGGGCCGGCCCGGTTACTACCACCTCGGCATCCCTGTTTCCGGGGCCATGGACCGCTTCGCGCTCGCCGCCGCCAACCGGCTGGTCGGCAATGCGGAGGGGGACGCCGGCCTCGAAGTGGTGTTCATGGGGCCCGAGATCCGCTTCGGCTCCGACGCCGTGATCGCGGTCACGGGCGCGGAGATGCCGCCGAAGATCGACGGCGTCGAGCAGCCGACCTGGACGGCGCTGGCGGTCAAGGCGGGGCAGGCGCTCACGTTCGGGTTCCTCAAGAGCGGCGCGCGCGCCTACATCGCCCTGTCGGGCGGCGTGGACGTGCCGGTGGTGCTCGGCTCGCGCTCGACCTATCCGCTCGGCGCGCTGGGCGGCTTCGAGGGCCGCGCCCTGCGTGCGGGCGACGTGCTGCCGCTCGGGACGCCGGCGGGTTCGGCGGCCGCGGGCCGCAGCCTGGCCGAGGGTCTGCGCCGTCCGGCGTCGACCGAAACGGTGCTGCGCATGGTGCCCGGCCTCTATTGGCACCGCATCACGGCCGAGGCGGGCGAAGGCTTCCTGAAGGACACCTGGAAGGTCGCGCCCGAGGCCGACCGCATCGGCTATCGCTTCCGTGGCGGCGCGCCGCTGAAGTTCGTCGAGCGGGAGCAGCCCTTCGGGGCGGGCTCGGACCCGTCCAACATCGTCGACAGCTGCTATCCCTACGGCTCGATCCAGGTGCCCGGCGGCACCGAGCCGATCGTGCTCCACCGCGACGCGGTGTCCGGCGGCGGCTACTTCATGGTGGGCACGGTGATCTCGGCGGACATGGACCTGGTCGGGCAGATGCAGCCCCACCAGCCCGTCCGCTTCGCGGCCGTGACGCTCGAGCAGGCGTTGGACGCGCGCAAGGCGCGCAAGGCCGAGTGGAACCGCGTGGCGGACGCCCTCGCCTAGCGGAAGGACGTCTCCCCGGGATGGTCATTGGGAGCCATCCCATCCCGGGCGGCGGCCCAGGCCAGCCGGCGGTCAGGCGGGCTTTCTCACCCGGTACATGGCGAACGCCCGGCCGGCCGCGACGTGGCTCAGAGTTGCGGAATCCAGTTCGGTCGGGTCGACCTCCTCGCCCAGCACGATGACGAAGTCGTAGAAATCCTGCCAGCGGTCAAAGTATTTGGGATCGTCGATCGCGCCTTTCGCCTTTCGGGCGGCGAGCAGCAGCTGGCTGACGGTCGGCGTGTCGCCATCCTCGGTATCGACGTGATCGTGCACCCCCGGCCTGGCGTGCAGGATCTGCTTGCCCTGCACCACGAAAAGCCGCGAGACGAGCGCCGAGCGATCGATCACGGCAAGCGTGGGCGCGTGGGACATCGAGCCCGCGACGGGGCCCTCGCCGGTGGCGTCGGCCTCGATCACCAGGATGCGCGAGCCGGGCTCCACGAAGCGGAAGGCGCGCTTCAACTCCATGACGGGCTGCGTGATGAGGGACCAGTTCACCGACACGTCGACCACGCGGATGGCGATGGTGACGAGGCAGATGGCCAGGAAGGCGTTCTGCCCCTCCAGCTTGCGCAGGTCCGTGGCGATGAAGCCGAGCGGAATGAAGAAGATGCCGACGACCAGCCGCTCGTCGGCCATGAAGGAGCCGAACGCCATGCGCGGCATGACCAGGAAGGCCGTGACCAGCGCCCCGAGCACGACCAGCCCGGCGGGATGCATGCGCACCAGGCCGCGGCGCACCGCGACCACGATCGCCGCGCCGATCAGGATCAGGAAGGGGATGTCGATCAGATCGGTGTAGACGGTGAGGAAGCGGGTGATGGCCTGGACCTTGCCCTGCGATTCCCAGTCCAGTTCCCGGGAGAGGCCCCAGGTCGGGCTGTTCAGGAGCAGGTACAGGGCCGGCAGGATGGGTGCGAGGAGCGCGAATCCCGACGTGGCGAGATCCTTCAGGCTGTAGCGCCGGCCGTCCCACAGCCGCCACGCTTCGTAGCCGGCGATGCTGAGGCCGTAGAGGCCCAGGGCCGAGAGGTGGCAGACATAGAGCAGCGCGCAGAATACGAGGCTGCAGAGGGCGCGCAGCAGCACGTTGCGCTCGGCGAGCCACACCCACGCCGCCAGACCAAAGATCGCGACGCCGACGCCGAACAGGTAGTTCATCAGCCCGACGAACAGGTACCCGTTGTAGACGAAGAGCCCGCCCACCAGCGGCCAGGCCGACCAGCGCGCATAGATCGCCCGGTGCAGCACCATCGGCCCGAGCAGGAGCAGGAGAAGCACCGCTCCGACGAAGATGCGCCCTGCCGCATAGATCCCGAACAGGGGCGCGAGAGGAGGCACCAGGAGATCCATGATGAGGTTGGGAATCGGAGCCCAATCCACTTGGTAGAACTGCGACAGAACCTCGTTGCCCGGGATCTGGGCCAGGGCGAAGGTGCGGGCGAGGTGGTTGGGGTAGTCCTCGAGCGGCGGCACCTGCGTGTAGAGCAGGGGAAGCACGATCAGCACGGCCGCGAGTACCGTCTGCTTCACCACGACCCACGGACGCTCGAGCGTCACGTCTTGAGGAGTGCCGCGGCGCGTCGAGGAACGAGGCTTTTCAGAGGTCAGCACTGCCACGGCACACTTTTCTGCAACAAGATCGGCGGGGGGCACGCCGTGGTTGAGACGATTACGTGGGAGAACCACGCCGCACGGCCTTCGACTCGGCGAAGCGAGGCCGGACACCGCGATAAAGCAAAGGCCCGGATAAATCGAGCGCGGATGCGGCGTCTGGGCGGTTTCGCGCCATCCGCCCGGCCCGCGCGGCGGGGATCACCGGGCCTCCAGCGCGCGCAGGATGGCCGTCCCCGCGCCGGTGGTGCTGGCGTTCCCGCCGAGGTCTGGCGTGCGTCCCTCCGTCGTCTGCAGCGCCGCCTCGATCGCGGAGACGATCGCCGCCGCAGCGGACGCCTCTCCCAGGTGCTCCAGCATCATCGCCGCCGACCAGATCTGTCCGACGGGATTTGCGATGCCCTTGCCGGCGATGTCGGGGGCCGATCCGTGGACGGGCTCGAAAAGCGAGGGGAAGGTCCGCTCCGGATTGATGTTGGCGGAAGGGGCGATGCCGATCGTGCCCGTGCAGGCGGGGCCGAGGTCCGACAGGATGTCGCCGAACAGGTTTGACGCCACCACGACGTCGAAGCGGTCGGGATTGAGCACGAAGTGCGCGGTGAGGATGTCGATGTGATACTTGTCCCAGCGAACGTCCGGATAGGCCTTCGCCATTTCCACCACGCGCTCGTCCCAATAGGGCATCGTGATCGAGATGCCGTTCGACTTGGTCGCCGACGTGAGGTGCTTCTTGTCGCGCTTGCGGGCGAGATCGAAGGCGAATTTCAGGATCCGGTCCGTGCCGGTGCGAGAGAAAATGCTCTCCTGGAACACGATTTCCCGGTCGGTGCCGTGGAACATGCGCCCACCGACGGAGGAATACTCGCCCTCGGTGTTCTCGCGGACGACGTAGAAGTCGATATCGCCGGGCTTGCGTCCGGCAAGAGGGCAGGGCACGCCGGGCATCAGCCGCACGGGCCGCAGATTGACGTATTGGTCGAACTCGCGCCGGAACTGCAACAGCGAGCCCCAGAGCGAGATGTGGTCCGGCACCGCATCGGGCCAGCCCACCGCGCCGAAAAAGATCGCGTCGGCGGCCGAGAGCGTCTGCTTCCAGTCGTCCGGCAGCATGCGGCCGTGCTCGGCGTAATAGTCGCAGGAGGCGAACGAATGGTGCTGCAGGTCGAGCGTGAAGCCGAACGCCCTGGCGGCGGCCTCCAGCACGCGGACCCCCTCGGGCACCACTTCCTTGCCGATCCCGTCACCCGGAATCACCGCGATTCGATAACGCCCGCCCATGCCGTTCCCCTCTGAATACAGAGCCGCCCGTCGCCCGCGTCGTCCGCCGGCCCGAGGCTCGTTGGCAGGAGTATTCGCGCGTGGACCGGCGTCTGTCCATTTCACAAACGCAACCCAGGGCCATGGTTTTTCGAAGGCGGCGCCGCGCCCAGAGAAGGAACGGGGGCGTGGGACCGCCGCCTCCGCCGGGCCCGAGCGTCAGGCCTTCGTCTGCAGCGCCGCGTTCGCCTGCAAGGCCCTGCCGGTGGCTTCGTCCGCGGGGAAAAACGCCTCGATGGCGAGTTCCGACAAGGTCACGTCCACCGGCGTTCCGAATACGGTCGTCGTGGTGATGAAGGAAAGGATTCCCCGCGGGGTGGACAACCGCAGGGGAAGCGCGATCGCCTCGCCATCGGTGGGCGCCGTGCTCTCTGTGGCGGCCTGGTAGCCTTCGAGTTCCCGCAGCAGGCGGGCGAGCCCTGGCTCGCCCGTCGTGGTCACCTGGCGCCGCAGCCGCGCCAGGATGTGAGCCCGCCAGTCTGGAAAATTCACGATGCTGGGCGCGAGCCCGGCGGGATGCAGGCTGAGCCTGAGCACGTTCACGGGCGGCTGGAGCAGGGCCGGGTCGGCGACCCCGCCAAGCAGGGGAGCGACGGCGGCGTTGGCCGTCACCATGGTCCAGTGCCGGTCGATGGCCAGGGCCGGGAAGGGCTCGTGGCCCTTGAGCACGAGGTCGATGGCGGCGCGAGCCGCCGCCATGGCGGGATCGTCCAGCGAGCGTTCGGGAAAGAGCGGCGCGTAGCCCGCGGAGAGCAGCAGGAGATTGCGCTCCCGCAGGGGCACCTCCAGCCGCTCGGCGAGGGTCAACACCATGTCGCGGCTCGGTGTCGAGCGTCCGCTCTCCACGAAACTGAGGTGCTTCTGGGAGATCTCGGCCTCGAGCGCGAGGTCGAGCTGGCTCATGCGCCTGCGCTGGCGCCAGGTGCGCAAGTGATCTCCGATGGGGCGGACGGGGGATGCGCTGATGCTCATGAGAAAACGATAACGGCGTGACGGCGCGCATCCAATTACCTCCCGCTTAATCGACCGCCACCCGGCGCGGGGCTCATGGTTCGGGCCTCACTCGAACAGGGAGATCGACCATGACCGCCATTCCAACCACTCCGCTGCTGCGCTACGCCTTGATCGGCGACGCCGTCGCCAGCGCCGCGACCGGGCTGCTCCTGGCGGCTGGAGCGAGCCCGCTTGAGGAGCTCCTGGGCTATCCCACGCCGTTCCTGCGTTGGGTCGGGATCGTGTGCATCCTCTACGCCGCGGTCGTCGCGCTGCTCGGGATGCGCGCAAGCCTGCCGCGGGCCGTGGTCCTGACAATCGTGATCCTGAACGCGATGTGGGTGGTCGAGAGCCTCATCCTGCTGATGGGCCGCATGTTCGCGCCCACCGGGCTCGGCGTCGCCTTCGTGCTGCTGCAGGCCGCCGTGGTCGCGGCATTCGCCGTGGCCCAATGGATGGGGCTGAAGGCCGGCAGCGCCGCGGCGGGGCCCGCGAAGGCCGCGCACGCCTGACGAGCCGGCGGGCCCGCGCGGGCCTGCCTTGCTCGACGGAGGGTTACCCGACGCCCCGCCTGCACTAGTCTGGCGGGGCGTTGTCTCGTTCCAACGTCGCGAGAGAGAGGCGGCCATGCCGGCCAGCAGATGGACTCTCGACGCGTTCCGCGCGTCGCTCGACCAGACCGAACCGCCGGAGGGGCTGGAACTCGCCCTCCAGGCCCTGTGGTGGGACGCCAAGGGCGAGTGGGAGAAGGCGCACGCTTGCGCACAGTCCGACGAAGGCCGCGCCGGATCGTGGGTCCATGCGCTGCTGCATCGCCGGGAGGGCGACCTCGCCAACGCCGGGTACTGGTACCGCCGGGCCGGTCAGCCGGTCGCGAGCGGTTCCCTCGACGAGGAATGGCGATCGATCGCGGGAGCGCTTCTGACGCAGGCGTGATACCGGTTTCAGCCAACCGCCAAGCCAGCCGCCGAACAACGGCGGAACCAGCCTCCAGGGAGTGAAACATGCCGACATCCCCGCTCGAAAAAGTCCCGCTCGGACGCACCGGTCTCTCCGTCACGCCCATCTGCTTCGGCACGTCCGGGATCGGCGACATGCCAGACACCTATGGCTATGGCGTGAGCCAGGAGCAGGCCAACGACACGCTGCGCGCGATTTTCGACGGTCCGGTCAATTTCCTCGACAGCTCGCGCATCTATGGCTTCGGCCGCAGCGAGGAGCGCATCGGCCGGGCCATCCGCGAGGCGGGCGGCCTGCCGAAGGGCTTCGTGCTCTCGACCAAGCTCGACCGCGACCCCAAGACCAACCGCTTCGATGGCGACCAGGCACGCCGCTCGCTGGAGCAGAGCCTGAAGGCTCTCGGCCTGGAGCACATCGATCTCCTGCACCTGCACGATCCCGAGCACTCCGTCTCGATGGCGGAGGTGACGGGCCCCGGCGGCGCGCTGCCTGCGCTCCTGCGCATGAAGGAGGAGGGGCTGGTGAAGGCCGTGGGCCTGGCGGCAGGCAAGGTCGACGTGATGATGACGATGCTGAAGGACACGCCGTTCGACGCCATCATCACCCACAACCGCTTCACGCTGGCGAACCGCAACGCCGACGGGATGATCGCGTTCTGCCACGACCGCGGCATCGCGGTGCTGAACGCCGCGCCTTATGCCGGCGGCGTGCTCGCCAAGGGCTCGTCGGCCTACAAGCGCTACGTCTACCAGGAGGCGTCCGACGCGGCGCTGGCCCCGATCCGGCAGATCGAGGCCGTCTGCGAGCGGCACGGCGTGCCGCCGGGCGCCGTCGCGCTGCAGTTCTCGATGCGGGACCCCCGCATCACCTCCACCATCTGCGGCGTCACGAGGCCCGAGCGCGTGGCGCAGACGCTGGAATGGGCGAACTGGGCGATCCCCGAGGCGGTCTGGGCGGATCTCGCGTCGATCGCGCCGGAGATGGGCGATCCCGAGGCCACCCGCGACTACAAGCCCGGCTGAGGCCTGCTGGCCGCGCCCCGGAGGCCTCAGTAGGGCGGCGGCCGTTTCGCGCGCTGGGCCTTGCCGGCTTCCGTCCACCATTCCAGGTCCTCGGCAAAGCGCGGGAAGGATCGCTCCAGCGCCTGCCCCGCCGGGCCGGTGGGGCTCGCCGCCTCATCGAGCGTCTGTCCGACAGGTCCGACCGTGATGGTGCTGGAGATCACCACCATGCCCATCTCCGACAGGATCGCGTGCCAGGCCGAGTTGGACCGCGCTCCGGAAAGCCGGCCCGCCGAATAGCTGGCGATCGCGGCGGGCCGCCAGAACCACTCCTCGAGAAAGTGGTCCGTGAGGTTCTTCAGGCCGGGCTGGACTCCCCAATTGTACTCGCCCGTGACGAACAGGAAGGCGTCCGCCGCGCGGATCTTTCCGGCGAGCGCCTCCATGGCCTCCGGCGCGCCGCCCTTCGGATATTCCTTGTACATGCGGTCGAGCATGGGCAGGCCCACGGCCTTGGCGTCGATGAGCTCGACGTCGTGGCCGCGCTGGGCGAGGCCCTTCACGAGGTAGTCCGCGAGGCGGATGCCCATGCGGTCGGAGCGGTAGGAGCCGTAGAGAACGAGGATCCGGTGGGACATGGGTTCTCCTGCTGGGGGGACACGCCAGAGTAGCAGGCCGATCCATGGCCGCCAGCCGACGTTTTCCGACGCGCCGAGGCTAGCAGGCCAGGCGGTCCCACGGACACATTCGACACAAGAGGCGTTGCAACCGAAGCGATGCGCGCGAACGAGAGAGAGGACCCGCCATGGCCCATCCGTCTCAGCAGACCCAGGCGGGGGGCGAGCCCGCCCGTCCGCTCGAGATCGTCTTCCTCGACGCCGATACCATCCCGCCCGAGATCATGCTGCGGGACCTGCCCTTTCCGCACCGGCTGACGGTGCACCGCGCGACGGCGCCGGACGAGGTGGCGGGCCGCATCGCCAGGGCCGACATCGTCATCACGAACAAGGCGCCGGTGCGCGAGGCCTCGATCGCCGGCGCGCCGTCGCTGCGCATGGTGGCGGTCGCCGCGACCGGATACGACATCGTTGACGTGGCGGCCTGCACGGCGCGCGGGATCGGCGTCGCCAACATCCGCGGCTACGCCACGAATACGGTGCCGGAGCACACTTTCGCGCTTATCCTGGCGCTTCGCCGTAGCATCGTGGCCTACCACCGCTCGGTGCAGGCCGGGCGTTGGCAGGATGCGAAGGCCTTCTGCTATTTCGACTTCCCCGTGAACGACCTCGCCGGTTCCACCCTCGGCGTGTTTGGCGATGGCGTCCTCGGCAAGAGCGTGGCGCGGCTGGGCGAGGCCTTCGGCATGAAGGTGCTGTTCGCCAGCTACAAGGGCGTGGAGGGAATGGGCCCGCTCTACACTCCCTTCGAAGAGGCGATCGCCCGCAGCGACGTGATCACCCTGCACGCGCCGCTCACGCCGCAGTCGCGCAACATGATCGCCGCACCGGAATTCGCCGCCATGCAGCGACGGCCCCTCATCGTCAACACGGCGCGCGGCGGACTCGTGAACGAGGCCGACCTCGCGACCGCGCTGGAGACGGGCCAGATCGCGGGGGCCGCCTTCGACGTCGTCTCCGTCGAGCCGCCGCCGGTGGACCATCCCTTCATGCGCCTGCTCGACAGGCCGGATTTCATCCTCACGCCGCACGTGGCATGGTCGAGCCGCGAGGCGATCCAGACGCTCGTCGACCAGCTCTTCGAGAACATCGCGCTCTACGTCGCGGGAACGCCGCGCAACCTCGTTGGATGACGGACCGTCGATGGTCCGCAGAAAAAAGTCGGGAGGACAGGATGCGCCTGCAGGGAAAGACGGCCCTCGTCACGGGAGCCGCCTCCGGCTTCGGCGAGGGGATCGCCGTGACGTTCGCCCGCGAGGGCGCGAAGGTCGTGCTGATGGACGTCAACGCCGAGGGCCTGCGCCGCGTCGCGAGTGACATCGGCCCCTCCGCCATCGCCGTGCAGGCGGACGTCACCTCCGCCGCCGATACCGCCCGGGCGGTTCGCGCGGGCGTCGAGTTCGGGGGGCGGCTCGACATCGTCGTCAACAACGCGGGCTGGTCGCATCGCAACAAGCCGGTGCTCGAGGTCACGGAAGAGGAATTCGACCGGGTTTTCGCCATCAACGTGAAATCGATCTACCTGATGACGCAGGCGGTGGTCCCGGTGATGCGGGGCCAGGGCGGCGGCGTTGTCATCAACATCGGCTCCACGGCGGGCATCCGGCCGCGGCCGGGGCTAGCGTGGTACAACGCCACGAAAGGGGCGGTGAACCTTGTTTCGCGCTCGCTCGCGGTGGAACTCGCGCCCGACAGGATCCGCGTGAACTGCATCGCCCCGGTGATGGGCGCGACGGGCCTGCTGGAGACCTTCATGGGCATGCCCGACACGCCGGAGAACCGCGCGAGGTTCCTGTCGACCATTCCGCTCGGGCGGCTCTCGACGCCGCAGGACATCGCCAACGCCTGCCTCTTCCTCGCGTCGGACGACGCCGAGTTCATCACGGGCGTGGTCCTGGAGGTCGATGGCGGCCGCACGATCTGAGGCTGTCGGGCGGACCGTGGAGTCGCCTCCGACCCGGACGAGGCGCACGGACTTGTGATGTGACGCTCCGTCGCGGAGCCATCACAGTCCCGCTCCAGCTTCAGGAGGAATGCATATGTCGCGGCTGAAAGTCCTTTGCGCTTCGGTTTTGGTGGTCAGCTTCGCAGGGACGGCTTCGTTCTCCCTGGCGCAGTCCAATCCGGACGCGGCCAAGATCGTGAAGGAACGCCAGGAGTTCATGGGCTCGCTCTGGGGCTCATACATGAAGAGCTTCGTGCCGATCGCCAAGGGCGAGAGCACCGACATCTCCCAGGTGCCCGCAAAAGCGGCAGGCCTCGCCGTCGCCGCGAAAAAGATCCCGTCTTACTTCCCCGCCGGCACGGGCCCGGACGCGGTGCCCGCCACCCGTGCGCGGCCCGAGATCTGGACCGACCACGCCGCCTTCGCGAAGCTTGTCGAGGACTTCGCCAAGGAAGCCGAGAAGCTGGAGGCCGTGGCCAAGACCGGCAATCTCGATGCCACGAAGGCTCAGGTCGGGGCGACTTTCCAGGCCTGCCTGACCTGTCACGGCGGCCCCGAGAAGAGCGGGGGCAAGTTCCGCACCGAGAAGAGCTGAGCCTCCCGGCGGGACCGGATCCGGTCCTGCCCTTCCCCGTGCAAGGCTGCCGGGCGTCCTGCTGGTCCCGCCGCGAACCACGCAGGATTTTTTCGCGCGTTCAGTCCGCCCGCCGGACCCGGGGAGCAAGCGATTGCTTTCTGGCAAAGATGACATTTAGAATCCGAACGCCGAATACTGCGCCAGGACAGCACTTCGGCAGCCACGATCTGCCGGTTATTTGCCGTTGAGTCCCCCTGGTTTTCCGGCTTCGCTGGAACCTTGCAACAGGGGGTTCGCATGAGCGACACGAAGCACGGCATGGACAGGCGTCGGGTACTGCAGCTTGCGGCGGCCACGGCGGGCGGCGCGGTGATGGCGCCCTTCGTCGCGACGAAGGCGTCCGCGGCGTTGAAGACGGTGAATTTCAGCGAGGCGGTGCACAACCTCGGCTACATCAACCTTTATGTCGGCCAGCACGCCAAGATCTTCGAGAAGTACGGTCTCGACATGAAGGTCACGGCCGCGGGCGGCGACACGCAGACTTTCGCCGCCGTGCTCGGCGGCTCGGCCGATTTCGCCATCGGCGATGCGACGATGGCCCAGATCTCGCGCGAGAACGGCGGGCCGGGCGTGGTCGTCGGCACGGTGGTGCAGCGCGCCCACTATTTCGGCGTCTCCAAGAACCTCGCGGTGATCACCGATCCCAAGGCTTTCAAGGGCCTCAAGATCGTCACCTCGCCGGAGCCCAACACCAACTTCTCGGTCGCCAAGCGCCTGCTGGAGAAGGCGGGCCTCAAGGTCGGCGCGGACGCCACCATCGTGCCGGTGAACCCCGGCACCGAGATCGCCGCGATGCTGGCCGGCCAGGCGGACATCGCCATCGCCTATCAGCCGAGCGTGGCGGCGGCCGAGGCGCAGGGCGCCAAGGTCGTGTTCGATTTCTCGACCTATATCGGGCCGTTCTGCAACACCGGCATCATGGTCCTGCCTTCCACCATCAAGAAGGATCCTGAGATGGTGCAGGCGCTCGTCACCGCCTTCGAGGAAGCTTCGCGCAAGACCTATGCGGATCCCGCCTTCGCCAAGATGGTGGCCCGCAAGGAGTTCCCGGACCTGCCGGGCGAGGTCGTCGACAAGGCCATCGACGCGGAACTCAAGTTCCTGATCCCGGCCCAGTCCGTGATCACGAAAAAGGACCAGTGGGCCAACCTCATGGAGATGCAGGTCTACCTCGGCAACGCCAAGGGATCGGTGAAGTTCGATGACATCATCGACAATTCCTTCGCCGAGAAGGCCATCGCGGCCGTGAAGTGACGGAGGCCAGGTGAGCCTCGGCATCGCGAGGACGGAGCAGGCGGCGGGATCCGAAGGGGTCGCGCCGCTTGTCGTCGAGAGAGTCGCCAAGTCGTTCTCGGCGGCGGGCGCCGTGACGCCCGTCATCGGCGACATATCGCTGACGCTCGCATCCGGCGAGATCCTGGCGATCGTCGGTCCGTCCGGCTGCGGCAAGACCACATTGCTCAACGTGCTGTGCGGGCTCATCCCCGCCGACCGCGGCGCGATCCGCTGGCATGGTGCGGCGGTCACCGGCCAGCCGCCCGGCGTCGGCTACATGCTTCAGAAGGACCTCCTGTTTCCCTGGCGCACCGCGCTGGGCAACGTGTTGCTCGGGCAGGAGATCCGTGGCGTGCCGGCAGGCGAGGCGGAGGGCCGCGCCCGCGCGCTGCTCGACCAGCTCGGCCTGCACGGTTTCCACGATCACTATCCCTCGACGCTGTCCGGCGGCATGCGGCAGCGCGTGGCGCTCGCCCGCACGCTCGTCAACGACCCCGACGTGCTGCTGCTCGACGAGCCTTTCGCCGCGCTCGACTTCCAGACGAAGCTGATCATCGAGAGCGACACGGCGCGCATGGTGCGCGGAACGCGCCGCTCCGTGCTCCTGATCACGCACGACATCGAGGAGGCGATCTCGCTCGCCGACCGCGTACTGGTGCTGAGCAAGCGGCCGACGCAGGTCAAGGCCGAGTACGTCATCGAGCTTCCGGGCGACCGGTCCGACATGATCGCCGCTCGCGAGAGCCCCGACTTCACCCGCTACGTCAAGCAGATTTGGGACGATCTCGACGTGGCGCGCCGGTGAGGAAAGCCCCGCGATGAAGCACGCCGAAGTCCCGCTTGCGCCTGCCGCGCCCGCCCCCGCCGGGCTGTGGAGCCGCGTGCGCGAACCGCTGGCCGTCGGCCTTGCCCAGCTCGCGTTGCTCGTCGCGTTCCTGGCCGCGTGGGAGGCGGCCGTGGGCTACGACAAGCAGCTCGCCTTCCTCTTCGGCTCGCCCTCCGCCATCTGGGCGTTCCTGGTCAAGATGGCGCAGGACGGCAGCCTGGTGCGCGACACCTACGTCACCGGGCTCGAGACGCTGCTGGGCTTCGCCATCGGCAATTTGTTCGGCACCATCGCGGGCCTGCTGCTCTGGTATTCGCGCTTCGTCTCGCGGGTCGTGCAGCCCTTCGTGATCGCGCTGGGCTCCATTCCCACGATATCGCTGGCTCCGATCGTGATCATCTGGTTCGGCACGGGCCTGATGTCGAAGGTCGCGATGTCGACGCTTTCCGTCGTCGTCGTGGCGTTCGTGACCTCCTACAAGGGCGCCGTGGGCGTCGATCCCGATCAGGTCAACCTCATGCGGACGCTGGGCGCGACGAAGTCGCAGGTGTTCCGTCGCCTGGTGGTGCCCGCGTCGCTGACGGACATCTTCGCCGGGCTGCGCATGACGGTGGGGTTCGCGCTGGTGGGCGCGATCGTGGGGGAATTCATGTCCTCCTCCGAGGGCCTCGGCCACGCCATCTTCAAGGCGGGCTCGCTCTACATCATTCCCAAGGTCTTCGCCGCGCTCGTGGCTACCATCGCGCTGGCCCTCGTGCTTACCATGGTGGTCGGCCGCATCGAGCGTCTTCTGACGCCCTGGCGGCGCGACCCCTGACCCGCTTGCCCGCAGTCACCCGGAGAGTACCATGCTCGTCACCAAGGCCGGCAACATCAAATACGCGCTCTCGGGCGACGAAACCTTCGTGGCGGCCGTCGCGCCAGGGGACACGTTCAAGGTCGAGACGGCCATTAACGTGAACGACGGCACCATCCGCTTCGTCGGCCAGCAGCTCACCGAATCCGACGTGACGCTGCCCTACGTCAACGGCGCGACGGGCCCCATCGAGGTGAAGGGCGCGAAGCCCGGCGACATGCTGAGCGTCGAGATCCTCCACATGGAGCTCGACACGATCGGCTTCACGGCGCTCTGGCCCGGCATCGGCATGTTCCCCGACTGGGTGCGCCGCAAAGAGTTCGGGCTGCAGACGAAGGTTGTCTCCGTCACCGACGGGCTGGTGCACTGGAACGACACACTGAAGCTGCCGGTGCGTCCGATGATCGGCGTCATCGGCGTGGCGCCCGTGCACGGGGCGGTGCTGACGGTCGACAACGGCCCCCATGGCGGCAATCTCGACGTGCAGGAGGTGACGACGGGCAACACGGTGATGCTGCGCGTCTCCAAGCCCGGCGCGCACCTGTTCCTCGGCGATTGCCACGCCATCCAGGGCGACGGCGAAGCGAACGGCATGGGGGCGATCGAGATCGCCACGGTGCTGACGGTCCGTGTGAACCTGTCGGCCGCCCCGGCGCGGCTGAACCATCCCCGCATCGAGACGCCGACGCACCTCTGCACGACGGGCTGCGCCCGCCCGCTGGAGGACGCCATGCGCATCGCCTTCGAGGAGATGATCTACTGGATGGCCGACGACTTCGGCATCCCCGAGCCGGAGGCCTACATGCTGCTGGGGCAGGTGGCGGAAGCGCGCTGCACGCAGGTGGTCAATCCGAAGTACACCTACATCTGCAAGATCCCCAAGGACATCCTCGCACGGTATCGCTGAGCGACCACGTTCCTCGAACAAAGCGGTAGACGGTTCCCTTTGCGCAGGTGCGACATTGCAGCGCCGACTGCACTCTACGTTCAGTTTCTACCTAGAGTAGAAAACTCTTGATTCTTGTCTGCCCAGCGTGTGTCTTCGTCGTCGGTAAAGCCACGATCAAGGCGCAGCGGAAGACTGGCTGCATCCGTGCTCGTCGCTTTCGGCCGCACCTGACCAGCGAGGACACCAGTCATGAGCGAAGCGCTTGCCGACGTGAAAAAATATGCCAAGGGACCCGTGAACGAGGCGGCGCTCGAGAAGCTGGCCAAGACCTATCGGCTCGTGCTCTCCAAGGCCGACTCGAAGTACGTCGCCTGCTCCGACGCCGCCGAGCGGGACCGGGTTCGTGACAGCTTCCTCAAGAAGAAGCTCGGGATCACGGCGGGCGATTTGGACGCCGCCATCGTCTCGGTCTGCCAGTCGATGAAGGCGGATCGCACGAAGTCCAGGCTCACCTTCTACTACCTGCTGGCCGAACACTTCGGGAAGCTCGACGCAATCGCGTAGCAGAGCCCGCCCGCTCGGCCCGGTGCATTGGGCGGGGGCAACAGAACCCCGAACGGCGTCCGATGCAGGACGGAAGAGAGAGGCTGGAGCCGAGCCTCGTGTCTCGTGTGCTGGAGTGAGTGATGTGACCAGCAAGCCCGTCGACCCCCGGGGCTCGATCATCGGCGGCTTCGCCGCGACCCTGGCGCTTTGCGCCGGGGCTGGCGCGCTGCTTGCGTTGACGCTTTTTGGCGCCTCCGCCCTGATCGGCAGCCAGGAGCCGCCGGCCGCGCAGGCTCCTGCGGCGAAAACCGGACCCGCTGCGAAGGTCGGCCCGATGCTCACGGAGCGCGCCAACCTGCCGCCAGCGCCAAAGCCGCAGGCCGCGCCGCCGAGAACGGCGCATGCGGCTCCGCCGGAGCCCCAGGCCGTGCGCGTCCAATCGGGCGCGACCGGCCGCGTGCAAACCTACTACGTCACGCGACTGCCGAGCGATCCCGCCGAAAGCGAGCCTGACGCGCTCGCGGCGCCGGAGCCGGAGGCGCCCCCATTGGCGCTCGCCGAGCCTGAAGCGACGATGGCCGCCGCCCCTGCATCGCAGGGTCGGCCGTCCGCGGCGCGGTGCACGGCGTTCAAGACCTACAATCCCGCCTCCCAGACCTATCGCGGATACGACGGCAAGATCCGCGATTGCAAGCCGGCCGGAGGCGAAGCCGCCGCGGTGACGGCAGGCCCAAGGGTTCCCTGATGTCCGCAAGGATCCCCTGATGTTCAACTGGGCCTATGAGATGCCGAGCGAGCAGCTCGGCATCCTGCTTTCCAGCGTGTCCGTCGCCCTGATGTGGCTCGGCATCGTCTTCGTGAAGCCGTTCTTCCGGCTCTGGTTCCGCAACCAGGAGGACATCAATGGCGTCGTGGGTAACACGGTCTCGGCTTTCTCCGTGTTCTACGGCCTCCTGCTGGGCCTGATTTCGGTCGCCACGTACCAGAACTTCTCGACCCTCAGCGACAACGTCACGCGCGAGGCCGCCGTGGTCGCATCGGCCTACCGTGACTTCTCGATGTACGATTCGCCGGCGCGCGAGGAGCTCCAGGAAGCGACCCGCGCCTATGTCCGCACCACCATCGACCAGGACTGGCCGTTGCAGCGCATCGGCGTCGTCCCGTCCGCGGGGTCTGCGGAGATCACGCGGCTCTACACGAAGCTCGCGGCGTACGAGCCCACCCGCAAGTCGCAGGAACTCCTGCACGCGGAGGGCCTGCGCCAGATGAACGTGCTCATCGAGGTCCGCCGCACGCGACTGTCCAACATCACGTCCGGCATCCCAGGCGTGCTCTGGTACGTGGTGCTGATGGGCGGAGCCCTGAATTTCCTGCTCTTCCTGCTCTTCGACATGCGCTTCATGGTCCACATGCTGCTCGGCGGCATCGTGGCGTTCTTCCTCGGCGTCATGATCTTCGTGATCGTGGCGATGGACTCGCCGTTCCGGGGCGAGGTCAGCGTCGGCCCCGATCCGCTGGAGGCGCTCTACGACTCCATGATGAAGCCGAAGTTGGGCGCGAAATGACGCCCCGGCCAACGCCCCCGCAGGAGTGAGCCCAGGCATTTGGAGTAAGCGCAGGCATGGCCGAGTTCCACATCCACACGGAGCAGAACACCCGCTACGTCCGCGTGGTCCTGAAGGACGAATCGATCCGCGCGGAAGCCGGCGCGCTTGCCTATATGCGCGGCGGCGTGTCGATGCGCGCGCCCATTCCCGGGCCGCGCGCCTTCCTGCGGGCCTCGCTCTCGGACGAAGCGGTGGTGCGCCCCACCTTCACCGGGACTGGCGAAGTGTTCCTCGAATCCACGCTGGGCGGATATTACAGCTTCGAGATCCACGAAAAGCCGTGGATCCTCGAACGGGGGGCCTATTGGGCCTCCGAGGCGGGCGTCGAGCTGGGCGTTCACCGGGAGAAAGTCATCACCTCCTACTGGACCGGTGCGGGGCTGATCGACTTCCAGACCAAGCTGTCGGGGACAGGAAAGGTCGTGCTCAACGCCGCAGGGCCTGTCGAGGAAATCGACCTCGGTGACGAGGAGATCGCGGTCGAGGGCCCATTGGTCATCGCGCGAAGCACGCGCGTGCACTACTCCGTGCGCCGGCCTTCGCGCAGCCGGCTTTCCAGCTGGATCGCGGGGGAGCGCCTCCTGCGGGTCTATCGCGGTCCCGGCCGCATCCTGCTGGCTGCGACGCCATACTGGAGCGAGATGCTGTTCAACACGATGCGCAAGGCACGCCGCTAACGGCCTCAGCGCCCGGTCGACGACACCAGCACGGCGTTCAGCCCGCCGAAGGCGAAGGCGTTCGTCATCGCCGTCCTGATGTCGGCGCGCCTCGCCGCGTTCGGCACGCAATCGAGGCCCAGTTCGGGATCAGCCTCGGTGTAGTTCATGGTCGGTGGAAGCAGGCCTTCCTGCAGAGCGAGGGTCGTGAAGATCATGCTCAGGCCGCCGGATGCGCAGAGCGTGTGGCCTATCATCGACTTCGAGGACGAAACCGGCACCTTCTCCACGCGCGCGCCGAGCACGCTGCGCAGCGCCTCGGCCTCGTTGCGGTCGTTGAGCACCGTGCCGGTGCCGTGCGCCTGCACGTAATCGATGCTGTCGGCCGGAAGGCCGGCGTCTTCCAGCGCGGCCACCATGGCGCGCGCGGCGCCGGCCGGATCCGGGGCCGTGATGTCGGCGGCGTCCGAACTCATGCCGAAGCCGACGATCTCGCCGAGGATCCGGGCTCCGCGCGCCCTGGCCCGGTCCATGTTCTCCAGCACCAGCACACCCGCGCCTTCACCCATGACGAGGCCCCGGCGGTCCCGTGAGAATGGCCGGCAGGTGTCCTTCGAGACGACGCGCAGCGCGTCCCAGCTGCGCATGAAGCCCAGCGTCAGCGGCGCCTCGCAGCCGCCTGTGACGGCGACGTCCAGCATGCCCGAGCGGATCATGTGGAACGCCGTGCCGATGGCGTGCGTGGCGGAGGCGCAGGCGGATGCGATGTTGAAGGAGGGGCCGAGGATCTTCAGGTCCATGCTGACATGGCTGGCGGGCGCGCTCGGCATCGCCCGCGGCACGAGGAACGGGTGCACGCGCGTCTGGCCCTCGCCGTACATCTTGCGGTAGCCGTCCTCGATGGCGTCGTAGCCGAGGGCAGCGCCGAACAGGGCGCCAGCCCGCGCCGGCCTGGCGGGATCGAGGGCGTCCCCCGCCTGCGCCAGCGCCTGGCGCGCCGCGACCACCGCGAGTTGGGCCGCCCGGTCCATCAGCGCGAGCTGCTTGGAGCCGAAATGATCCTCCGGAGAGTAGCCGGTGATCGCCGCGCAGGGCGAGCCGCTGCGCGCCGCGCTTTCGGGGGCGGGCGCGATGCCGACGCGGCCCTCGAGGATGGCGTCGAGATGCGCCGCCACGTCAAGCCCCACGGCCGAAATGGCCCCTGTTCCCGTGATCGCGACCCGCGCCGGGCCGGACAGTCCTGAGTTCAAGCAGCCGTTCCCTTCGCCTTCGCCGCGTCGATGGTGTCGAGCACCCGCTGAATGAGGCTGCCGAGCGTGATGTCGGGCGTCATCAGGATCCCGTCGGTCGAGATCTCGATGTCATACTTGGTCTCGATGTCGAACACAGCCTCGATCAGCTTGAGCGATGTGATCCCGAGTTCATCGAGCGTGGTGTCCAGCTGGAGCTTGGCCCGGTCGACGCCGCTGTTGGCGGCGATGATGTCCAGGATCTCGCTAGTCCGAGGGTCTGTCATGACGCGTCCCTGATCGTTCGTGCGGCGGTCCCGCGAGGGCCCGTCACCTGGTCCGGCGCGGCGCAGATGGCGCAACCGGTATCCTCTGACGCATGGCTCACCTGCCGAGCCAGGCGACGCACCCGCAATTTCATCTCACCACGGTCGCACAGATCAGCCCGCAAAAACACCGCCATCGTCGCGGGCGGCGCGGCCGGTCTCCGGCTCACCGGTAGCAGCCCGGCCGGGATAGAGGAGATCCGCGGTGAAGTCCATGATTGTCGCCCTTTGCGCTTGATTTCGGCGGAACCACGAGCTTGGCCCGGCGTTTTCCTGCCATGAACTGCGTCCCGCCTCCGGGACGCTGGCCGCGCCGCCTGGCATGACCAGGCCCTGACGGTCCGGAATCGCTGATGAACGATCGGATGCAGACTGTTTTGGAAGACACCAGGTCCACGACCGGCATCGACGGGCTCGATGAAGTGCTCGGCGGCGGTCTCACGGCGAACCGGCTGTATCTCGTCGAGGGGACGCCCGGCACCGGCAAGACGACTGTCGCGCTGCAGTTCCTCCTGGAGGGCGAGCGCGTCGGCGAGCAAGGCCTCTACATCACGCTGTCCGAAACGGCGGAGGAACTGCGCGCCGTCGCGAAGACACACGGCTGGACGCTCGACGGGCTGGAGCTGATCGAGCTCGTGCCCGAGGGGGGCCTGGATCCCGAACAGGAGCAGACGCTGCTGCATCCCTCCGAGGTGGAGCTGGGTGAGACCGTCCGCGGCGTCATGGAGCGTGTCGAGGCGCTGCGCCCGAAACGCGTGGTGCTCGACAGCCTCTCGGAGCTTCGGCTCCTGGCCCAGAACCCGCTGCGCTATCGCCGCCAGATCCTGGCGCTGAAGCACTTCTTCTCCAGCCGCGCCTGCACGGTGCTGGTGCTCGACGACCGCACCTCGGAGCCGGGGGACCTGCAGCTCCACAGCATCGCGCACGGCGTCGTTTCGCTGGACCAGTCGGCCACCGGTTTCGGCGCGGAGCGCCGCCGCCTGCGCATCGTCAAGATGCGCGGCATCAAGTACAGCGGCGGCTACCACGACATGGACATCGTCACCGGCGGAATCTGCGTCTATCCTCGCCTGATCTCCGCCGAACACCGCCCGGTGGACGTGGAGGCGGAGGCCGTCCTGCCCACCGGCGTGAACGGGCTCGACGCATTGCTCGGCGGCGGGCTCGTGCCCGGCACCACGACGCTGCTGAGCGGCCCGGCCGGCGTGGGCAAGACGACGGCGGCGGTGCGCTGCATGGTGACGGCGCTCCAGCGCGGCAAGCGGGCGGCCTTTTTCCTGTTCGACGAGCGGCTCCCGACGCTCCTGGTGCGTTCGGCTGCGCTGGGCATGGACCTGCGGCCCTTCATCGACGAAGGCCGCCTGATGATCCGGCAGATCGACCCCGCCGAATTGTCTCCGGGCGAGTTCGCCCAGGCCGTGTGCGACGCCGTGGAGACCTTCGGCGCGAAGGTCGTGGTGGTCGACAGCCTCAACGCCTACCTGCAGGCCATGCCGGAGGACAGGCATCTCACACTGCAAATGCACGAGCTGCTGAGCTACCTCGGCTCGCAGGCCGTGGTCACGTTGATGATCCTCGGGCAGCACGGCCTCGTGGGCGACATCCGCTCCGATGTGGATCTCAGCTACCTCGCCGACACGGTTCTGCTGCTGCGCTTCTTCGAGGCGCGGGGCGAGGTCCGCAAGGCCATCTCGGTGGTCAAGACCCGGACCACGGACCACGAGCGCACGATCCGCGAATTCCGCGTCGACGGCGGTGGCCTGTCGATCGGCGCTCCGCTGCGCAACTTCCAGGGCGTGCTCACCGGCGCGCCGATCTATCGGGGCGAGTCCGAGCCGCTGCTGGGCCCGCAGCCGGAAACTGTCGCGCACACGCTTGGCGAAGCGGCGAGCGGCCTGCGCGATGGATGACGCCGTTCTCGTGCTCACCCCCCATGGGCGTGACGCCGCCGTCGCAGTCGACCTGCTGAAGCGCCACGGCATCCACGCCTCGAGCTGCCCGGACCTGGCTGCGCTTGCGTCTTCGCTGGAGAAAGGCGCGGGCGCGGCGCTCGTTGCCGAGGAGGCGCTGTTCGGGCCGAACCTAGACACGGTGGCCCAATGGCTGGACCAGCAGCCGCCATGGTCGGACTTCCCCTTCGTCGTCCTCGCCAACGGCCAGAAGGGCGTGCGCTCCACGCGCGCCTTCGAGACATTGGACCGCCTGCGCAACGTCGTGCTGCTGGATCGTCCGCTCCATGCGGAGAGCATGGTTCGGGCGGTGCGCTCGGCGCTGAACGCGCGTCGCCGGCAATACGAGGCGAGGGACGTCCTCGACCGCTCCCGCGAGGAGCTGGAGCGCCTCGTCGCCGAGCGCACGCGCGAGCGCGAAGAGGCGCTGGCGCAATTGCACGAGGCGCAGAAGCTGGAGACGATCGGCCAGCTCACGGGCGGCGTGGCGCACGACTTCAACAATCTGCTGACCCCCGTGATGGGCAACCTCGACCTGCTGCGCCGCCGGACTGCGGCTGACGACCCGCGTGCGCAACGCCTCATCGAGAACGCGCTGCAGGCCACCGGCCGTGCGGCCACGCTGGTGCAGCGCCTGCTCGCCTTCGCCCGCCGGCAGGACCTGCAGCCGCGGGCGGTCAACGTGTCCGGCTTGCTCGTCGGCATCGAGGATCTCGTCTCGCGCTCGATCGGACCGACGATCCGCGTGATCGTCGATGCTCCGCCGGATCTGCCCGCCGCGCGTGTCGATCCCGGCCAGCTCGAACTGGCGGTGCTCAACCTCGCCATCAACTCCCGCGACGCCATGCCGGGCGGCGGCACGCTCACCATCGAGCTTGCCTACAAGGAGGTCGAGAACTCCCGCTCCACCCGCCTCAAGGGGGGCCGCTACCTGCGCATCAGCGTCGCCGACACGGGCGTGGGCATGGACGCGTCGACGCTGAAGCGCGCGGTGGAGCCGTTCTTCTCCACGAAGGGGCTCGGCAAGGGCACCGGCCTCGGCCTCTCCATGGTGCACGGACTCGCCGCGCAGTCCGGGGGCGCGCTCATCCTGTCGAGTACGCCCGGAGTGGGCACCCGCGCCGACCTTTGGCTGCCCGCCGCCGACGAGGAGGCCGACACCGGCGAACAGATGCATGTCGAGGCGACGCCCGCCGTCAGCCCCGCCACGGTGCTGCTCGTGGACGACGAGGAACTCGTGCGCGTGGGCACGGCGGAAATGCTGATGGACCTTGGCTACTCGGTGGTGCAGGCCAGCTCCGGCGCGGAGGCGCTGGGCCTGCTGCGCAACGGGCAATTCGACATCGACCTGATCGTCAGCGACCACCTGATGCCGGCGATGAGCGGGGCGGAGGTGCTTAGGGAAGCCCGCGTCCTGCGTCCGGGACTGCCTGGGCTGCTGGTGACAGGCTACACGAACCTCGTGACGGGGCCGGGCGCGGAACTGCCGCGGCTGGCGAAGCCGTTCCGACAAGCGGAACTGGCGGCGCGCATCGCCGAGCTTCTCGAAGCCGCCCGCCTGCGCGACCATGGCGCGCAGATGCTGCAGCTCAAGCCGCCCGGGCGAGGGCAGGGAAGGGGCTGAGGCGAAGGGCCGACGCGCCCCGTCACGTCCGGGACGGGCGCGTCTCGCGGCATCGATCCGAGCAGTATCGCACCTCGTCCCAGACACGCTCCCACTTCTTGCGCCACAAGAACGGGCGCCCGCACGTCACGCAGGTCTTCTCCGGCAGGTCGCTCTTCTTGCGCATCTTCGCCATGTCGCGGCCAACCCCGATCGAACATGCAGAACCATCCCCCCGGTTTGCGCGTAGAGGATGCGTGGCCGCTTGGCCGCGCTTGGCATTCCTCTTCTACGTCGGCGACACCATGTCCGGATCGGCCTGCCCGCCTCTCCCTATCGCTTTCCCGGTCGGCTGTTGAGATGGGCGCTCTTCGGCTGGTGCTGGGGGACCAGCTCTCCCGCGATGTCACCGCCCTCGCGGGCGTCGACCCCGCCAGCGATGTGGTGCTCCTCGTCGAGGTGGCGGAGGAGACCGGCTATGTCGGCCACCACAAGCAGAAGATCACCCTGATCCTTTCAGCCATGCGCCACTTCGCCGCCGAACTGTCGGCGGAGGGGTTGCGGGTGGACTACGTGAAGCTGGAGGACCCCGGCAACACCGGGTCCTTTTCGGGCGAACTCGCCCGCGCCGTGGCGCGGCATGCTCCGGGCCGGATCATCGCGACCGAGCCGGGCGAATGGCGTGTCTGGAGCATGATGCAGGGCTGGTCCCAGGCCTTCGACATCCCCGTCGAGATCCGCGAGGACGCTCGATTTTTCTGCTCGCGCGGGCGTTTCGCCCGCTGGGCGGAGGGACGCAAGTCCTACCGGATGGAGTTTTTCTACCGCGAGATGCGGCGCGAAACCGGTCTGCTCATGGACGGCCAGGAGCCCGAGGGCGGCCGTTGGAACTTCGACGCCGAGAACCGGCGCAGCCTGCCCGCCGGCTTCAGGCCGCCGCCCCGCCGGCGTTTCCAGCCCGACCAGGTGACATCAGAGGTCATGGCCCTCGTCGCACGCCGCTTCGCCCATCATTTCGGCGATCTCGAGCCCTTCGGCTGGCCGGTGACACGGGCGGAGGCGCTGGAGGCGCTGGCGCATTTTCTCACGGACGCCCTGCCATTCTTCGGCGACTACCAGGACGCGATGAAGACGGGCGAGCCGTTTCTCTTCCACGCCATGCTGTCGACCTCCCTCAATTGCGGCCTGCTCGACCCGCGCGAGGTCTGCATGGCGGCCGAGCGCGAATACCGCGCCGGCCGCGCGCCGCTCAACGCCGTCGAGGGCTTCATCCGCCAGATCCTGGGCTGGCGCGAATATGTGCGCGGCATCTACTGGCTGCGCATGCCGGCTTATGCAGAGACCAACGCGCTCGGCGCGTCACGCCCGCTGCCGTGGTTCTACTGGTCGGGCGAGACCGGGATGAACTGCGTCGCGACGGTGGTCCGTGAAACGAGCCGCAACGCTTACGCGCACCACATCCAGCGCCTCATGGTGACGGGCAACTTCGCCCTGCTGGCCGGCGTCGAGCCCCGCCAGATCGAGGAGTGGTACCTCGCCGTCTATGCCGACGCCTATGACTGGGTGGAGCTGCCCAACACGCACGGCATGGTGATGTTCGCCGATGGCGGCCTGCTCGCCTCCAAGCCCTATGCGGCCTCGGGCGCCTATATCGACCGCATGTCCGACTACTGCCGAGGCTGCCTCTACGACCCGAAGATCAAGACGGGCCCGGGCGCGTGCCCCTTCAACGTGCTCTACTGGAACTTCCTCATCGAGAACCAGGCCGCCCTGGAGAAGAACCCACGTCTGGCGATGCCCTACCGCACGCTGGCGGGCATGAAGGCGGAGAGGCGGGATCTCATCGTGCGGGAAGCGCAGGCGTTCCTGAATGGGTTGGAGGAGAGTTCCCCGCCGGCCGAGCCGGCAGCTCCCATCCAGCTCGCCTGGGACGTCTGACCCGCCGCTCCGTCAGTCGCCCGCCTTGGCCAGCCCTGCAATGATGGCGTTGGAGCGTTCCAGCCGCGTCGCGAATTCCCGGATCAGGGCCATCGAGACAGTCGGCGCGGCCTCGATGAAGCGCACCAGGACTTCCCGGGGGACGCTGAGCGTGTTGATGCGCGAGCGCGCGACCACGGTGGCCGAGCGGCTCGAGCCCGTCAGCACGCCCATCTCGCCGACGATCTGGCGCGCTCCCAGCACGGCCACCGTGACGGGCCCGGTGGCGCCGAGAACGGTCACCTCGGCCTCGCCGTCCAGAATGATCAGCGCCGTCTCGGAGGGATCGCCCTGGCGGAACAGCATGTCGCCGGGCAAGAACGTCACAAGCTCGCTCGCGAAGGCCAGAAGCTTCAGCGCTCCCTGGTCCGCGCCGATGAAAACCGGCAGGTCCGCCAGGACCTTCACTTCATCGTCGATCGCCATTCCGCCTCACCCCACCATGTCCAGAACTGTCTTGGATCGCGCCTTGGACCGGTTCTCGATCGCCAGCAGCCGGGCCCCGCTGAAGCGCACAACCACGTCGAACCCATCCAGGGGCTGCGTCTCGTCCATCGCGGCGATCAGCGTGCGGCCTTCCATCTCCTCGTGGATGCGCTCGATGACGGCGGCCTCGGCAGTCCCGGGCACATGCCTCAGCGCGCCATTGAGGACGAGAGCCGTGGGCCGCTTGATGAGGGCGCGCGCCAGGCAGATCGCGACCTGCTGGTGCTGCGACACGAACTGGTCGCCTGCACGGGCCGGCAGATCGAGGCCGGCGCGCTGGATGTCGTCCACCAGGCCAAGGCTCTCGACCGCATCGGCCAGCACGGCGTCGACCCGACGCTGGGCCCCAGCCACGCGATGCACGATCCTTGCGAAAAGGAGATTGTCGCGGATCGACGCGGCCTCGCAGAAGGCGTCGGGATCATGCAGGTGCAGGCGTTCGCGCAGAACCGCGGGCAGTCCCGCGTGGACCTGGCTGCGCGCCTCGACGATGAGGCCGCGCAGGTCGTCGTCGAGAGCGCCCAGCCGATGGCGGGGCTCCACATAGGAGAACGTCAACCCGATGAGCCGCTTCCGGCCCGCTTCGTTCAAGCCGCCCGCTTGAGCGCTTTCAGCCAGCGCGCGCACGACAGGAAGCTCGGACCCCCTGACCAGCTTGGACTGCCCCGGCGGAATGCCTTCGGCCCCGTCGCCTCCATACATCGCGATGATCTGGCGAGCGATATGCAGCCCCGCATCGGCGAGCCGGGCGTCGAGGCCGCTCGCGCGCAGGACGCGCATGAAACCCGCGTCGCCGAGCAGTTCCTTCGCGCCCAGCGGCGCGTTGCTGCGGGAGCGGCCGAACAGCAGGTTTTCGAGAAGCTCGGCGTTGTCGATATAGCGGCTGGAGTCGAGCGGTTCGACCAGTTCCGACAATCCGGCCTTGTCGATGGCCTCGTGCAGAGCCTTCCGGCCGGCGACGATCCGCGCCTTGGTGATGGCGTCCAGCGGCTGCGGCAGGGTCGTCCCCAGGCCGGAGGCATAGAAATCCTCCGCCACGCCGAATGCGGTGAGTAGCTCCAGCATGCGCTGGTCAAGCGCCTCCGACCCCTCGACCCCGGCCGCGCCATAGTCGATCCAATCCGCCCCGGCGGTGTCGTTCGGCTTGCGGAACAGGCCGTAGGCCATGTTGTGGCGCACCGACAATTCGAACAGATGCGGCGACGGCCCGACATAAGACAGGTGCTGCGCCAGCACGTCCGGCGCGATGCGCTTCAGGTGCGTGGAGGCCAGCAGCAGGGTCCCGGTGTGCCGCGACAACTGGTTGCCGACCAGGGCGGCCAGCGTGGCCCCGGCTTCTCCCTTGCGGTCGACCAGGGCGATGTGCGCCGGCAGGGGGATCGACAGGTCGAGCCCTTCGAGCAGCGGCAGGCCGCGCGCGTTCTCGATCGTGAAGGCGCGAGCCTCCAGCCTGCCGGAGGCGAGGTCGCAAGGCTGCTTCGGCGCCGGGTCCCGGGGCGTGCGCGCCTCGCCGAGAATGTCCGGCAGCACCGCGAAGCGCTGCTCGGCGTCGTGTCGGCGATGCGACCAGTGCAGGAAGTTGGTGACGGGATCGGGCAGGTCCCGGTAGGCGTTGAGCACGGCCACAAGCCGGCCGATGTCGAGCATGCCGGCCAGCGCCAGCCAACCGCCCACCACGAAGATGGAGAGACGCGAGAGCTGGGCGACGGTGCTCATCGCCACCTGGACGATGATCGTCCAGGCCAGCGCCATGTCGGTGCTCTCGGCGAACCGGCGGTAGCCGCCGCGAATACGCGCCATTTCGAAGGCGAAGGTGCGTTCGGCGCGGATCGTCGCGAGCCCCTCGGCCATGTCGTTGAGATGACCCGAGAGCCGGCCCGAGACCAAACGGCGGCGGTCTTCCATCTTCTGTTCGCGCTGGCCGAGCCGGGGCACGACCACTTCGAAGAGGCCGCCCAGCATGACGATGGCCAGCACGCCCAGCAGCGGGCTCTGGATGACGATGAAGGTGATCGCCACCGCGGCGTGGCCGATCTGCACCATGGGACTTGCGAAGGCGTCCCCCGCGTAAGCCCCGACCGGTTCCGTGTCGCCTCGGATGAGGACCGCGATCTCGGCCGGGTTGATCGGGACCGTGGTCTCGGGACGGCCATTGAAGTAGCGCTGCGTGAGTTCCTCGCGCAGACGCAGCGTCATCGCCGTTCCCACGCGCTTCCGGCGCAGCCCGATGACGTACTGGAAGCCGCTGTTCACGCCGATGAGCAGCAGGAACGTTGCGCATGTCGCGAAGAGATAGGGGAGCTGGGTGAACTCCAGCCCTTCCCACAACACGATGTTGCCGCCCCAGGCTTTGGGCAACGGAACCGCGATTTCGAACAGGTGGGCCGTGACCTGCCTCTCGAAGGCGGAGCCCAGGATCACCTCGTTGACGATGATCTTCGGGAACTGGAGCGAGAGGAAATAGAAGGGCAGGGAACTCAGGATGATCGCGAACAGGATCAACTGCTCCCGCCGGCTGTTCACCCAGATGTACCGGTGCAGGCTCATCGACTGTGTGGCGCTCCGCGCTGGGAAAACCTTCTCTGGAACGCGGCGTCGGGGCATCGACACGAGCGTCGGACCGTCATGTCCGCTTCGCCCCCATCGTCCGCTTCCACGTCCCCGACCATGTATAGCTTAACGATATATGATCAAAAACGGGTTACAATCATCATTTTATTTGTGTAGGATGCAATAAATGGCAATACACAACCTATGGTTGTGCTGTGTCGGTTTTAGAGATTACTGAAAACGGTATTTCGAAATCATGGCGTTGCACGATAGTCCGGCCGGTTCGAGCCAAGGTCACCCGCTGATCTCGCTGCCTGCGGGAGACGGCCCGGTGACCGTTCCTGATGCGGCTGCGCTGTTCCAGGGCCGCTTCGAGAAGATCGGTCCGGACCTCGTCGTCACCGGTCCCGGAGGGCAGGGCTTCCACATCGCCGACTATTTCTCCGGGGAGACGCCGCCGACGCTGGTGTCCCCGGACGGCGCCGTCCTGACCGGCGACGACGTTCGGGCGCTGAGCGGGGGCGGCGGCTGGAAGTTCGCGCAGGCCGGCGCGCCGGGAGGCGTCACGCCCATCGGCCGCGTCGAGAGCATGAGCGGCGAAGCCAGCGCGCAGAGGGGCGGCGCGTCCGTGTCGCTCGCCGTCGGCGATCCCATTTTCCAGGGCGACGTCATCGCCACGCAGAGCGGCGCCAAGCTCGGCCTGAAGTTCGTGGACGGCGCCGTGTTCTCCATGACCGGCAACGCGCGCATGGTCATGAACGAACTCGTTTACGACCCCGCGCGCACCGACAACACCTTCAACGCGAGCGTGATCGAGGGCGCCTTCGTGTTCGTGACCGGCAAGGTCGCGAAGACGGGCACGATGCGCGTCCAGACGCCGGTCGCCACCATGGGCATCCGCGGCACCACGCCAGTGGTGTCGGTGGACGCCGTGACGGGCGCGACCACCTTCAGCATCCTGCCTGACCCCGATGGAAAGGTCGGGCGGTTCGACCTGATCAGCCGGCTCACCGGCCAGATCCTCGGCGCCGTGTTCGACGTGAACAGCGGCTTCCAGCTCAATTCCGCCAGCGACCAGCCGACGCCCGTCGCGCCGGATTCGGCCCTGCTCACCATTCTCGCCAGCGACATCGGCCAGCTCTACAGCGCCGCGCAGAACTCGCCGCCGGCCGAGCAGCCGTTGACGCCGCCCCCCGGCCCGAACATCGGCCCCCCACCGAGCCAGAACGTCGCCCCGCCGACGGCCATCCTTGAACTCATCAACCTGATCGGCCCGCCGAGCGCCCTTCCCCCGGCCAGCCCTCCCCCTGCGCCTCCGACAGTCGCCCAGCCTCTGCCGTCTGCGGCTCCCAACACGGACGAACTGCAGCCGAGTCCGTTCGTGTCTTCGAGCCTTTCCCCCTTCCCGGGCCTGCCCGCGAACTCGTCGCCAACGGTCGTCACCGGCCCGACGCGCCCGAACTACACGGTGAACGGCGAGGCCAGACCGGTGAGCCCGGGCCTCCAGGTCGACGACGATGGCGAAGTGCTCATCGGGGCGTCCGTCAGCATCGGGGGCAACCGCGCTGCGGGCGACAAGCTCGTCTTCGACGCAATGAACGGCATCTCCGGGACCTACGACCCGCGAACCGGGATCCTGACACTCACCGGTTCCGCAACGATCGCGCAATACGAAGAGGCGCTTCGCAGCGTGCGGTTTTCGACCGCAAGCGAACAGTATTCGCCTCGCACCATTTCGATCACGGTGACGGACTCCGAGGGAGCCCAGTCGACGAGCGTCTCAACGACGCTCACTGTTTCCCCGTCCGACAAGCCCACGTCCGGTCCTGACCGCCTTGTGAGCGGCGAAACCCCGGCGGTGACGGATGGACTGGCGGGCGCCGACACTTTCGTCGGCTCGAAAGGCGCCGACACGTTCATCGGCGGCGGTGGAAACGATTCTTTCGCCGGGAACGCCGGGAATGACCTGGTGGACTACGGCAATGACGCCAGGAACGGCGGTACCTCCGGCGTCCTGGTGAACCTCGGCGACAAGTCCGTCGTGGTGTCCATCGGCGAAGAAGAGGTCGCCCTCGGGCCGCACCAGGCCAGGGACGGCTTCGGCAACATCGACACTCTGCAGTCCATCGAGCAGGTGACGGGAACGGCTTACGCCGACGTGTTCATTGGCGGCGCCGACGACGATGTCTTCGTCGCGAGCGGCGGGGGAGACAATTTCGACGGCGGGGCCGGAACCGATGTCGTGAGCTATCACCTCGCGACCTCGGGCGTCCTGATAGACCTCGGCAACCCCGACCAGAATTCAGGCATGGCGGCGGGCGATGTCTATCGCTCCATCGAGGTCTTCGAAGGATCTGACTACAACGACACCATCCGCGCGGCCGCCGAGAACGGCGGCGTGGTTCTTCTGGGCGAAGCGGGGGATGATGTCCTCGTCGGAGGAGACGGCTCCGGCGGCTACACGATCGATGGCGGCGCAGGCCATGACACCATCGCGGGCTCAGGCGGCGACGACAGCCTGTCCGGCGGATCGCCGTCCATCGACGAAGGATTCAACAGTGTATCCGGCGCCGGCGGCGACGATACGATCCGGGCTGCGGGATCCTACAACACCCTGTCCGGGGGTGACGGGCAGGACGAGTTCCGGTTCGATACGGCTGGTTTCACCTTCAACCGGATCACCGATTTCCAGAAAGGTGAATCGGGAGACCTCATCGATGTCTCCGGAATCCTTTTTGGCGTCTCCGATCTTTCGGAGGAAACGCTCTCGAAATATGTCCGCGTCACCTACAATGGCGTCGATGGCTATGCCCGGATCGAGGTCAACCGCAACGGATTGTACTGGCAGACCGTCGCCACCACGGACCTGGACGGCGATCTCGCGGTTGGCGACGGCGTCCGCGTGCGGTGGAGCGACGGCGAAAGCGGCGAGACGCTTCTGACCGTGCTCGAAGCCGGGCGGCAGTTCGAGGGAACGGACGGTCCGGACGCTTTGAGTGGAGGAATCGGCAACGATACGCTGCTCGGCTTTGCCGCCGCGGACATTCTGCAGGGCGCGCAGGGCGACGATTCACTCAGGGGCGGGGACGGCTCGGACACCCTTGACGGCGGTGTCGGCGGGGACACCCTTTCCATGGGACCAGGCGACAGCGTTTCGGGTGGAGCCGGCGCGAATATCTTCGCCTGGGACGCTACCCCGGAGGCCCTCGAGGGCGAAGCCGGCAGCGGCATGCGCTCGCTGGTCACTGATTTCAAAATGGGTGAGGACAAGATCGACCTGAGGGCGGGCCCCTTCACCCTCCATGGCGGCTCGGCCTCCGACTATGTGCGGCTCGTCTACGACGGCGACGTCACCCATGTGCTGGTCGACCTGGACGGAGCGGGGGGATCCACGCTCTGGCGCAGCATCGTCCTGCTGAAAGGCGCCGTCACGAGCGCCGAAATCGCAGTCGAAACCGACTTCAACGGGAACCCCGTCTACGAGCTGATCGAAGCGACCTACGAGAGCGGCTCTTCAGACACCATCACCGGCACCGATGAGTCCGACTTTCTGCCGGGCGCTGGATCGGACGACTCCATCGACGGCGGATGGGGCGACGACATCGTCCTCGGCATGGGTGGAGCGGACACGCTTGACGGCGGCGCGGGGGCGGACACGCTGCTGGGCGGGGACGGCGACGACCGCATCGTCGTCACGGCCGGAAATGGCCGGTTCGACGGCGGCGGCCAGCAGGACACGCTGGTGCTCGACGCCAATTCCGGCGGGACGGGCGCCGTGGTGACGATCAATCTCGGTGCAACCGGCTCACAGGTGAGCGGAGGCGGCTTCACGGGATTCGTCACGGGCTTCGAAGTCATCGACGCGCGAGATTTTGGGGCGCCGCTGACGGTGAACGGATCCACCGCGGCGAATACCATCATGGGAGGCTCCGGCGACGACATCATTCGTGCGCAGGCGCCGCTCGATGCCGTCACTCCGGACGCAGACTTCGTGAGCGGCGGCGCAGGAAACGACAATCTTTATGGCGGCGCGGGCGCCGACACGCTGCTGGGCGGAGCGGACAACGACCGGCTGATCGCCAGCTACAGCGTGTTCACAGCGACCGACACGTCGGGCGACCGTCTCGATGGCGAGGAAGGTTCGGACACTCTTTATGGCGACGGCGGCGCCGACACGCTGTTGGGCGGGGACGGCAACGACGTCATCTTCATGCGCCCGGGCGCGGCCTCGATCGACGGTGGCGACGGCGCGGACACGCTGAACGTCGAACTGGCCGGCGACAGAAACTCGTTTCGGATCAATCTCACGACCGGCGAGCTGAACTGGGGCGGAAACGCCGGCGGCGTGGCGGGCGTCGAGAAGCTGGTGTTCACCGGCGGAGCGGGCGCGGTCGACGTCACCGGCGGAAGCGGCGACGACGTGCTGGTCGGCTCGCTGGCCTCCGACAGCCTGTCGGGAGCGGGCGGAAACGATTCCATCGCCGGCGGCGACGGCGCCGACCGGCTGCGAGGCGGCGAGGGGGCTGACACCCTGCTCGGCGGCGCGGGATCTGACACGCTCGATGGCGGGAGCGGCTCGGACGTATTCGTCTTTGACGCGTTCGAAGATCAGCCCGATGTCTTCGCTGTTTCCGGCTTCGTCGCCGCCGAAGATATCTTCGACGTTTCGGCGCTGCTGAAAGGGCGGGACGCCACCCTGGAGAATCTGGGCCAGTTCGTCCGCATCTACGACGACGGGACGGTCAGCGCCTTGCAGGTCTTCGACGGCGGCGCCTGGCGCACCCTGGCCACGGGCGGGGCGGCCACGGGCAATTTCGACGAGCTGTTCCAGATCCGATGGGACGCCAGCCAGCCAGCCGCGTCCATGGCCGCAACCTTCTCCTTCGGCGCAACGACGGGCAGCGATGCTCTCGAGGGGACGGCCGCAGCCGACTTGATCCGCGGCCTGGATGGTGACGACACCATCCTGGGGTTCGGCGGCAGGGACACGCTCGAGGGCGGCGACGGCGCCGACAGCCTGGACGGCGGCCTCGATCCCGACCTGGTGCTGGCTGGAGCCGGGGACGACACCATCTCTCCCGGAGCGAACGACACCATCGATGGCGGGGCGGGCGTCGACGTCCTCGATACGGGCTTGGACGAGGGTTCGGAGATACACGCTGGCGTGGGTTCGGACGGCGCGACCCAGTGGACCGTGACTGATTTCGACGGCAACACCGCCGTTTTGCAACGGGTGGAAATCCTGCGGTTTGCCCGCTCCGATGTGAGGCTGTTCGGCGGAGACGCCGGCGCGGACAGGCTGGAGGGCACGAGCGGTTCCGACTATCTGGCGGGCGCGGCGGGAAACGACACACTTGTCGGCGGCCAGGGTTCGGACGTCATCACCGGCGGGGCCGGCGCGGACAGCCTCGTCGGCGGCGACGCGGCCCCCGGTTCGTTCGATCTGGACACCGTGGTCTATACCGACGCCACGCAGGGCGTGCAGGTGAACCTGCTGACGGGCGCCGCGCTCGACAGCCGCGGCGATGACACGCTCTCCGGCTTTGAAAACGTGGACGGCTCAAGGTACGCCGACAGTATCCAGGGCGATGGCGGACAGAACTGGCTGGGGGGCGACGCCGGCGATGACACGCTCGACGGTGGAGCGGCCGACGACATCCTGCAGGGAGGCGGCGGAAACGACGTCCTCGTCGGCGGCGCCGGGATCGACATCGCCGACTATTCGGACGCCGGCTCCGGCGTGACCGTGGACCTCGCGGCGGGGTCGGCCGCCGGAGGGGGCGGAAACGACACTCTGTCGGGCATCGAAGGCGTCGAGGGATCGCTGTTCAGCGACAGCCTGATAGGCACGAGCGGGGACGACCGCTTCTTCGCAAGCCTCGGCCGCGACACGATCGACGGTCATGGCGGCCTGGCCGACGCGGTGTTCTACGACACGGTGAACGGGTCTCTTTCCATCTCCCTGGGTGAAACAGCCACGGTGGGCGCCAGCGGCGTGGTGAGCCAGCAAGGCTTCGCCCGCGGCGCCGGCGTCGACGACGTGCTGATCGACATCGACGCCGTACAGGGCACGATTTTCTCCGACATCATCAAGGGCGGCGCTGCGGCGGAGACGTTGTCGGGCCTCGGTGGCGATGACACGCTCGACGGGGGGGGTGGCGCGGACTGGGGCCGGCCGGGACAGTCTCCTCGGCGGGGCCGGCGACGATACGCTGATGGGCGGCCAAGGCGACGACGTCATCGTCGGCGGCGCAGGTGCGGACGCGGTCACCTACAGGAATGCGTCCACCGGCGTCCTGGTGAACCTCGCCACGGGGCGGGCGGCGACCTTCGGGGAATGGCCTGCCGCGCAGCTCGCCACCAGCGATGGCGCAGACACGCTGTTCGGCATCGAATACGCCGAAGGCTCGGCCTACGACGACAGGCTCCTCGGCGACTCCAACTACAACATCCTCGCGGGCGGCCGCGGAAACGACACGCTCGACGGCGGCGGCAACCTGGACGACCGGGTGAGCTATTACGACGCCAGCGGCTCCGTCACTGTCGACCTGGCCTCCGGAACGTCCAGCGGCGCGGATGGCGTGGACAGGCTGATCGGCATCACCGAGGTCGAGGGGTCGGACTTCAACGACAGCCTTTCCGGCGATACTCGGGACAACTGGTTCAGCGGCGGGCTCGGGGACGACACCATCGACGGCCGCGACGGCCGCGACACGCTGGAATTCGTCGACGCGGTCGCCGGGGTCGTGGCCAGCATCGCCGACGGAACCGCGCGCGGCGGCGCGGGCCTCGACCAATTCTCCAACATCGAAGGCTTGCGGGGCTCCAACTTCGCCGACTGCCTTGTGGGCGGCGCGGGCGACGACACGCTGCGCGGCGACGGGGGCAACGACACGCTGGACGGTGGCGAGGGCAGCGACTGGGCGTTGTACCACCGCGCCACCGGTGCGGTGACCGTCGACCTGATCGCCGGGACCGCCAGCGGACCGGTGGGCGACGACCGGCTCATCTCCATCGAGAACATCCGCGGCTCCGCCTTCGCGGATGCGATTTTCGGTTCGGAAGCCGACAACACGATCCGCGGCAATGGCGGCGCGGACTCGATCGACGGTCGCGACGGCATCGACACCGTCATCTTCGACAAGTCCTCCACGTCCTACACGTGGAACTTTAATGGCGATGCGTCCACCGACGCCTGGTTGACTATGACCGACACGGCGACCGGACAGACGAGCCGGCTCAGCCACATTGAAATCCTGCAGTTCGTCGATCGCGAGATCGGTCTGTTTCTCGGTACGCCCCGGCCCGACTCCGCCGTGAGCGGCAACCGGGACGACATCATGTTCGGATCGGGCGGCGACGACACTCTGGTCGGCGGATTCGGCGACGACACGATCAACGGCGGTCAGGGCGCGGACAGCCTTGTCGGCGGTCTGGGCGACGACCGCCTTGTCGGGCGGCTCGGCAACGACAGCATCGACGGTGGCGCCGGCGAGGACACGGTCAACTACAACAACGCCACCAGCGCCGTGGTGGTCGACCTCATGGCCGGTGGATCCGTGGGGACAGCCAGTGGAGGAGAGGACGTCGACCTCATCGTCAACGTCGAGGATGTCGAAGGGTCCGATTTCAACGACACGATTTTCGGCGACAACGGCGCCAACTGGATTCGGGGCGGCGCGGGCGACGATTCGATCGATGGACGAGGCGGTAACGACACACTCGATCTCTTCAACATGGTCGGAGGCGTAACGGCCAGCATCGCCGCGGGCACAGCCAGCGGCGGCGCGGGCAACGACGTCTTCACGGGCATCGAGGGTCTTCGCGGTTCGTCCCTCGCGGACAGCCTGGTCGGAGGCGGCGGCAACGACACGCTGCGCGGCGAGGCCGGGAACGACACGCTGGACGGCGGCGCGGGGGTAGACTGGGTCTTCTACCACCGCGCCACCGGCGCCGTGTTCGTGGACCTCACGGCCGGCAGCGCCAGCGGCGCCGACGGAAACGACGTGCTGACCTCGATCGAGAACGTGCGCGGCTCCACCTACAACGACACGATCATCGGCTCGGAGAGCGGCAACGTCATCAACGCGATGGGTGGCGACGACTCCATCGACGGCGGCCTGGGCTTCGACACGCTCGACTATCGGGACGCGTTTGGCGGCGTCGCGGTGAATCTCTCCACCCGGACGGCCAGCGGATCCGATGGCAATGACGTCTTCCGCAATATGGAGGGCGTGCGCGGCTCCCAATACGCGGACCTGCTGACCGGCGACGACGGCGGCAACCGCTTCCGCGGCCTGGCGGGGGTGGCGGTCGATCTCAGCCAGGGCGTGGCGCGGGACGGCTTCGGCCATCTCGACGCCTTGAGTAGCATCGAGGGCGTCGTCGGCACCGCGTTCGCCGACTCTCTGGTCGGCGGCGGCGCGGCGGAATCGCTCGCGGGCGGCGGCGGCGACGATACGCTCGCAGGCGGCGGGGCGAACGACTCGCTGGCGGGCGGCGCGGGGAACGACGTGTTCCGCTTCTCCGCGAATGGCGGCGTCGACACCATCACCGACTTCCAGAAGCTGCTGAACGGGAGCGGCGACATCCTCGATGTGAGCGGCCTTCTCGCCACTTTCGGCGACAAGGGCGGGCGGACGAGAGTCCGCATCCAGGCCGATGGAACCGCCATCGTGGACGTGAATGTCGGCGGCGCGAGCGCGGGCTGGCAGGCTACGGCCACGCTGCAGGGCACATTCGCTGCGGGCGACCAGTTCGCGGTGATGACCGGCGCGGGATCGGAGACGATTTCGGGGCAGGTTCCCGTGCAAATCAACGTGGTCGACCGCTCCAACCGCTCGGGAAGCTATCGGGGAACTCCGGGGCCTGACAGCATCATTGGAGGTGGCGGCTTCGACCAACTGTCTGGATTGGGAGGGGCCGACACCATCCTGGGCAATGGTGAAGGCGATAACCTCTATGCCGGTTCAGACGATCTCTCGAAGGTCGACCCCGACACCGCCGATTACCTGGACGGTGGGTTCGGAAATGACCTTCTTTATGCAGACGGCGGTGCAGACACGCTTCTGGGTGGACCGGGCAACGACTTTTTGCAGGCGGTTTCCGGCGGCGCCACACTCGATGGCGGAGACGGCGACGATACGCTCAATGGCAATGGAAACGTCACGTACTCTGGCGGCGCCGGCAACGACAGCATCTCCGCCGATCCTGGGCAGCTTGTCGTTTATTCCGGCTCGATCGACGGGTACGCCATTTCGCGGACCGATGATGGAAAGGGTGTCGTCGCCGATCTCACGGACGGTCGGGACGGGGTCGACACGCTTCTTCTGAGAACCGATTCCATCCTCCGGTTCGGCTCCGTGGACTACATGGTGAATGGCGACACGAGCGGCGTTCTGGCTCTTCAGTCGGCGTCCAAATACCTCGCCATCGGGTCCAACGCAGACGACGTGATCTCCGCGCCGACGAACTTCGAGAGCGCGACCTCGGCCGCGACGCTCTTGGGCGGGAACGGCGACGATTCCCTGTCCGGCGGCACGGTGAACAACTCGATGTTGCTGGGCGGCTCCGGGAACGACTCGCTGACCACCTCGGGGCAGGGCGCGTCGCTGAGCGGTGGCGAGGGTGACGACACCCTTCTTGCATCCAGTGGCGCGGGCGGCGCCACGCTGTCAGGCGGCAGTGGCAGTGACTACATCGAATCTTCGAGCGGCAAGGACTACATCAAGTTTTCGAGGTCCATCGAGAACTACAGTTTTGAGCTGCGGGGCGACTCCGAGCAGGGCCTGGACCTCGTCATCACTGAGCGGTCCGAGGGATCGGACGGCGTGGATACCGTGAGGCTCAAGCAGAAGTCCGCCAACTTCATCTTCGGCGACGATGTCTACATCGGCAGCACAACGGAGGCGGGCCTTCGCCTGTCCGGCCCGTCTGTCGTTCAATTCGACAGCTGGGGCGGCCGTGAGCTCCTCCTCGCCGGCGACGGCGTTCCCGTTTCGGCCATGGCCGTCCTCTTCGGCGGAGGTGACACCGTCACCGTGGGGGAAGGGACCTTTACGATCACGGCCGCGCCGGGACAGATGTCGTCATGCTCCCCGGGGACTTGCGCGACTACACGGCGACGCGAAAGGGGACCGACTACGTTCTGACCTCGCCAACCACCAGCGTCACGACGATCAATGTCGCGAACTTCAACTTCGGTTGGGGGGAGAGCGCGGTTCCCCAAGGCGACGGCCCCGTGACACAGGGCGGTGGCTTCGGCGACAATATCCTGTTCGGCACCATCTCCAGCGACTACCTGGCTGGTGGCGACGGCAACGACACGCTGCTGGGCGGGGGCGGCGACGACACGATTTACGGGGGCAGCGGCGGCAACGATGTGATCGACGGTGGGGGAGGAGCGCAAAACCTCATCACGCTTGGTGATGGTCAGACACTCAACTCGGGCGCGAACACCGTTTATGCGGGCAAGGCGGACTTCGATGACATCACGGGAGGATCCGGAGCAGACCGCTTCGTGCTCGACGCGGCCGTTTTGCAGCGGGGCACATATTCGGTGGCGCTGCGAAACTTGACCGCTGGAGACGTGATCGACCTCACAAGCATGCATCTCAGTGACATGCGTTTCGTTCAGCGAAAAGGGGTCTACGAGCTGGAAGTGGCCACGTCGGCCGACTTCAACGACTTTAGATCGATCGCCATGCTGGCCGGCATCAACCGGACCGACGTGCTGAATGTCCGGTACCAGAACCTCGGCGGTATCATAACCACGAAAGAGGTTACATTCCTCGATGTGAAAGGCTTTGTCGCCAACGATCCAGTTCTCACCACAGGCTCCACCGGCGACAACCTCATCAACAACATCTCCGGAACGTACGACGGGAGCGCCGGCGACGACACTTTGAAAGGGAGCACCAGGGACAACGCGCTCAGCGGCGGGTTCGGCCGCGATTCGCTGGATGGAGCCGGCGGTTCGGATACGCTCGACGGCGGCTTCGGCGACGACGTCATTGTGAAAACCGCGCCCAGAGCGTCCAAAGGTTCCTTGCTGCTGGGCGGGTACGGGGACGACCAACTCAGCGGTGGGGATGGCAACGACACGCTCGACGGTGGTGTGGGGGCCGATTCTCTCGGCGGCAGCGGCGGCGCGGATTCGCTGAATGGCGGGTCTGGCGATGACCGCCTTGTGGGCAGCTTCGGCGGCGCCACGCTCGACGGCGGCGCGGGCAACGACACGCTCAATCCCGGCGATGCGAGAGGCGGCAACCTGCTGCGCGGCGGGGCGGGGGCGGACAGCATCGTCAGCGGCGGCGGAGTCGACACGCTGATCGGCGGAACCGGGGCCGATACGCTGTCCGGCGGTTCTGGCGACTACTTCGCCTTCGCTAAGCCGGACGGCTCCGTGGACGTCATTCAGGGCTTCGCCTGGAGTTCTGTCTCCACGACAATCGATTTGCGAAGTGCATTCGGCGCATCGGTACCTGTCGGACCAAAGATAGACCTCGTCAGAGGCCTGCTGTCCGAGAATGATGTGTTACTTCAGGTCGATTTGGATGGATATGGATCAGAATACGGGTGGGAGACGCTTGCAAATCTTGGAAGGGGCGATGGAACGTCTCAAATCTGGACCTTACTACCTTCTGGCTCAGGCTATTTTAACGTCACCGTGGGCTATCAGTCTGGTGAGGTAATCCTGGAGAGTTCTGGGTCCGACGTGATCGTGCCGGGATTCGCCGCGGGATCCACCTCGCGACTGAACGACACTGTCATTGCCGGGGGAGGGGACGACTCCGTCGACGGCGGGCTCGGCGACGACTCGCTCGATGGCGGGACTGGAAACGATACTCTCCTCGGGGGCGGAAGCAGCGACACCCTCCTAGGCGGTACTGGCAACGACAGCCTCTCCGGCGGCACCGGCTCGGACAGGCTCGACGGCGGCGCGGGCAGCGATACCCTCAGAGGCTGGATCGGAGCCGACATCTTCGTCGCCTCCTCGCCGCGGGACGGGCCGGACCGCATCATGGATTGGGAAGCAGCCGACGTGGTCGACCTCTCGGGCCTCGCCACCGTGCAAGGCATCGGGCTGTCCAGCCTCGACGCGAACAGCGCCTCCATCGACAAGTACGCGCGAGCCTTGTTCGACAGCGCGACGAATGAAGTGACCATCCAGTTCGACGCCGACGGTGCGTTCGGCCCCGCCGCTTTCCAAAACATTTTCAAGATCGCGTCGAGCGACGCCGTGTCGGGCGCCATGGTCGATCTCGTCTGGAACAACAACGCCGGCTCGCTCCAGACCGCCAGCATCCAGATCGTGAACCACTCATGAGCCTGGAGCTGCGGGCGAGCACGCCGGTCCCCGGCCTTCGCTGGCCTGCCGGGCTGGCGGCCGCGACCGGGCGCGCGCTGCGCGCTTTTCGCGCCGGGCGCATGGTGGCGCTGCTCGTGCTCGCGGCCCTGCTCGGGCTGCGCATCGCCGATCCGCCCCTGCTGGAGGCGCTGCGCAACCGCGTGTTCGACGCCTACCAGCAAGCCAAGCCCCGCGCCTACACGCCCCTGCCGGTCGCCATCATCGACATCGACGAGGCGAGCCTGGCGCAGATCGGCCAGTGGCCTTGGTCCCGCACGGTGATGGCCGATCTCGTACGCCGCCTCGGCGAGGCGGGCGTGGCGGCCGTCGGCTTCGACGTGATCTTCTCCGAGCCGGACAGGATGTCGCCCGCGCGCTACGCCAAGGGCACCGGCTCCGCGCTGCCCGCCGCGCTGGCCGAGCAGTTGCGCGCGCTTCCGGACCACGACGACTTCTTCGCCGACTCGCTGGGCACCGTTCCCGTGGTGCTGGGGCGATCCGGCGCGCTCGCGGCGACGCCGGAGGCGGGCCAACTGCCCCAGACGCCCTTCATGGTCATGGGCCAGGAGCCCCGGGGCGTGCTGACCGCCTATGACGGCCTGCTCGCCAATCTCGGCTCGCTGGAGGCCGCAGCGGCCGGGCGCGGCCTGCTCTCCTTCCTGCCGGAAACCGATGGCGTGGTGCGCCGGTATCCCGTGGTGTCCGAGATCGGCGGCGCGCTGATGCCCAGCATGGGGCTGGAGCTGCTGCGCGTCGCGACGGGGCAGCAGGCCTTCATGATGCGCACCGACCAGGCGGGCGGCGTCTCCAGCGTCGCAGCCGGTCCGCTCGTCGCGCAGACGGATCGAAACGGCCGCACCTGGGTGTATTTCACGCCGCACCGGCAGGACCGCTTCATCCCGGCCGCCGACGTGCTCACCGGCCGCGCCGGGCCGGAGCAGCTGCAGGGCCGCATCGTGCTCGTCGGGGCGTCGGCCACGGGCCTGTCGGACATCAAGCCGACGCCGCTGGAATCCATGCCCGGCGTGGAAGTGCACGCCCAGTTCATGGAGACGGTGCTCACCAAGACCGCGCTTTGGCACCCCAGCTACGCGCTGGGGCTCGAGCTCGTCATCATGGCGGCGCTGTCGCTCGTCGTCATCGCGTTGGTCCCCGTGCTGGGTTCGCTGGGCGCGGCGACGCTCGCCGGCTCGCTCATGGCCGGCGCTGGCTACGCCTCCTGGTGGGCTTTCGCGGAGCATCGGACGCTCGTGGACGTCACGTTGCCGATCTGCTCGGCCTTGCTCGTCTTCATCGTGCAGGTCTTCGAGAACTACCGGCGCGAGGAGGTGGGCCGCGAGCGCGTGCGCGGCGCCTTCCAGCAATATCTCTCGCCCGCCCTCGTGGAGCAGCTCGCGCATGAGCCGGAGCGCCTGGTGCTGGGCGGGGAGAACCGCACCATGACCATCCTGTTCAGCGACGTGCGCGGCTTCACCAGCCTGTCGGAGACCTACAAGGGCGATGCCCCCGGCCTCACCCGTCTCATGAACCGACTGCTGACCCCGCTGACCAACGCCATCCTGCAGCGCCAGGGCACCATCGACAAATACATGGGCGACGCCATCATGGCGTTCTGGAACGCGCCGGTGGACGTCGCCGATCACCCCGCGCGTTCCTGCGAGGCCGCGCTGGACATGATGGAGAGGCTCGCCCTGCTCAACCGCGAATTGAAGAGCGAGGCGGCGGCGAACGGGCGGGACGTGGCGGACGTCGCCATCGGCATCGGCATCAATACGGGCGAATGCGTGGTCGGCAACATGGGCAGCGACCTGCGCTTCGACTACACGGTGCTGGGCGATGCCGTGAACCTCGCCTCGCGCCTGGAAGGCCAGAGCAAGGCCTACAAGGTCAACATGATCGTGGGCGCCGCCACGGCGCAGCAGGTCGAAGGGCGCTTCGCCCTGGTCGAGATCGACCTCATCCGGGTGAAGGGCAAGCGCGAGCCCGAGCGCATCTTCGCGCTCCTCGGCGGGGCCGAAACCGCCGGGCAGGCGAGCTTCCGCGCGCTCGAGCAGGCCGTGCGGGCGGCCCAGGCGGCCATGCGCGGGCATCGCTGGGCCGATGCGCTGGCGTTGCTGGAAGCGCAGCGCGAGACTGCCGAGGCGCACGGGCTGGGAGGCTATCTCGACGTGCTCGACGAGCGTATCGCCGGCTATCGATCCAGTCCGCCCCCGGCGGATTGGGATGGCGTCTACGAGGCGACCTCGAAGTAGGCGGGCGCGCCGCAGAACTGCCTCAGGTTCCCGGCTCTGCGTGGTCAGCGCTCGCGGATCGCCTCGTGCGCGGCCTTGCGGATCGGCTTGACCAGGTAGTCCAGCACGCTCTTGCTTCCGGTCTGGATGTCCACCTTCGCCACCATCCCGGGGATGATGGGCAGGGGCGACTCCGCCTTGCCGAGATAGGCCAGCGTCGTTCGCACCGTCACTTCGTAATAGACGTTGCCCTGCTGGTCGGTGCGCGTGTCGGCGCTGATGCGCTCGACCTCTCCGGGAAGGTCTCCATAGACCGTGTAGTCATAGGCGCTGACCTTGGTGCTGGCCGCCTGCCCGGGCCGGATGAAGGCGATGTCCTGCGGCCGGATGCGCGCTTCAACCAGCAGCCTGTCGTCGAGCGGGACGATCTCGACGGCATGCTGTCCGGGCTGAACCACCGCGCCGATGCTGCTGGTCGGGATGAGGTTGACGACGCCGCGCACCGGCGAGCGCAATGCGGTGCGCCGGTTGCGATCCTGCGCCGCCTTGATGGTCTCCTCCAGCACGGAGAGGTCGCCGAGCGTCTTGGCCAGCTCCTCCTGCGCGGTGGCGCGAAAGCCGTCGCGCGCCCGGTCCAGCCGGGCTTGCGCCTCCGTGATCGCGGATCCGATCCGGGGCAGGCTGGCGCGCAGGACGGTGGCGTCGCGCTTCTCCGACTGGGCCTGGCGCTCCTGGCGCAACAGCTCGATCTCGGGGAACACGCCCTTCTTGGCGAGGGCGCGGGCCATGTCGAGCTCCTTGTCGAGCAGCCCCATCAGCCGCTCGGCCTCGGCGAGCCGCACGTCGACCTCGGCGCGCTCCTGGCGGCGCTGGATGAGCTGCTGTTCGGCGACCTGCACCTCCGTCGAAAGGGCAGAGGCGCGGTTGTCGTAGAGCGTCCGCTCGGCAGAGATCACGGCCTCGTCGGCCTCGACGACATCGAAGCGTGGCGCGCGACCGCCCACCTCGGCGAGAAGGCGCTCGCGCCGGGCCTGCAGCGCGCTACGCCGCTGGCGGATCTCGCCGAGCTGGGAGGACGCGCCGACGTCCTCTAGCCGGATCAGCACCTGGCCGGCGTCGACCGTGTCCCCGACCTTGACGAGCACCGCGGCGACGATGCCGGGCTCCAGGGTCTGCACCACCTGGGTCTGGCTCGACGGGATGACGCGGCCCGGCCCCGAGGCCATCTCCTCTATGGTCGAGAGCCCGGCCCACAGCAGCGCCCCCAACAGGAGACCGCCGCCGATGGCGATCAGGGGCCACGCGCGCGCGGTGCTGGCGGAATCCAGCGCGACCCGCACGTCGTTGGCGAAGAGCTCCTCGGGCCGCATCAGCGTGGTCCCCCCGGCGCGGCGCCACCGAACGGCGCCTGCGCGTTCGCTGGAACGGCGACCGGCCCCGCCGCGCCGCCGCGCAGCTTCGCCATCACCTCGTCGCGCGGTCCGTCCATGACCAGCCGGCCGGCGTCGAACACGAGGACGCGGTCCACCAACGCCAGCAGCGCATCCCGATGGGTCGCGATCAGGAGCGTCGTGCCGTCGGCTGCAAGGTCGTTGAGCCGTCCCACCAGCTGGCGCTCCGTGACGGAGTCCATTGCGGCGCTCGGCTCGTCCAGAAACAGGATCTTCGGCTCCCGGATCAGCACGCGCGCCAGCGAGACCGCCTGGCGTTGTCCTCCCGAGAGGCTGCGCCCCCGCTCCGTGATCGGCATGGCGAGACCCAGCGGGTGGCCCTGCGCCCCGGCGTCGAGCCCGGACAACTCCATCGCGCGCCGTACTGCGGCGTCCGTGGCCATGCCGCGGCCGATGATCACGTTCTCCAGCATCGTGCCGGTGAAGAGGTCCGGCTCCTGCTGGCAGAAGCCGACGGCGGCGCGCAGCTCGGCCGGGTCGTACTGGCGTACGTCAACCCCGTCGACCAGGACCGAGCCCTCGCTCGCCTGATAAAGCCCGCACAGCAGCCGGCCCAGCGTGCTTTTGCCGGAGCCCACCCGCCCCAAGACCCCAATCCGTTCGCCGGGCGCCACGTTGAGGCTCACCTGGTCGAAGGCGCGGGAGGCGGCGCCGGGATAGGTGAATGACACCCGCCGGAGCTCGAAACCTCCCGTTCCCGGCCGGAGACCCGAGCGCGCCGCGGCCGAGGCGCGCTCGGGCGGAAGCGCCATGAAGGTGTCGACGGCCCGGAAGGCCGCCCGCGCCTGCATGAGGCGGGTGAGCGTCTGGGCGATGCCGGCGATGGGCGACAGCGCCCGGCCGGCCAGCAGGTTGGCCGCGACCAGCGCCCCCACGGTGATGGCGCCGGAGACGGCCAGGAACACGCCATACACGATGAGCCCGACAGACACCGCCTGCTGCACGGCCGACGAGGCGTGCCCGCTCACCGAGGCCCAGTAGCGCGCCTGCGAAAGCGCTCGGCTGGAGGACGCGACCGCGCGGTTCCAGTTCATCCGCATGGCGCTCTCCGCGCCGATGGCCTTGATCGTCTCCAGCGCGGCGGCTGTCTCGACGAGGATGCCGGAGCGCCGGGCGAGGGCGGCCTGGCCGGCCTCGATCGCGCGCATCAGGGGAACCTGGATCACGACGGTGAGGGCCACGATGATGAAAATCGCCACGGCGGGAATGATGGCGAGCGGCCCCACGATCATCCACATCGCCAGGATGAACAGGATGACGAAGAGAGCGTCGATCACCGTCGTCACGACTCCCGTGGTGACGAGGTCGCGGATCGAATCGAACTCCCGGATCTGGCTCACCAAAGCCCCTGACGAGGCGGGGCGATGATGAATGCTCATCGACAACAGCTGGTCGAACAGCCTGCCGGCGATGGTCACGTCGAGCCTGCGGGCGGTCTCGTCGATCACCGCCGTGCGGGCGGCGCGGAACAGGAACTCGAACAGCATGGCGATGGCGACGCCCGCGACCAGCGTCCACAACGTCGCGAAGGCGAGGTTCGGGATCACCCGGTCGTAGACGTTCATCGTGAAGAGCGGCAGCGCGAGGCCGAGCAGGTTGAGCAGGGAGGCCGCCGCCACGACCTGCATGTAGTCCGGCCAGAAGCGGCTGGCGGCGGACCACAGCCAGTGGCCCGGCTTCGCCCTGGACATCGTGCGGCTGTCATGCGGGGTGAGCAGCATGATGGCCAGCACGTCCGGCGGGGGCGCATCGGGCTCGGTGACGGTCACTCCGCCGGAAAACCGCGTCAGGCGGCATGTGCCGGCCTCGCGATCGATGCGCTCGATAGCCACCGTCTCCGCAGCGCGGGTGAAGGCGAGGACGGGGAAAACGATGTCCGGGAGTTCGGCCAGCGGCTCCGGCGTGAGGCGGGTCTTCAGGCCCGCCCGATCGGCCGCTTCCTCCAGGGCGGAGGGCGCGAGGTCCCTCCCAAGCCTCTGGAGACCGGCGGCGAGCGCCTCAGGCGTGGCGGAGAGCCCATGCCAGCGCGCGATCCAGCACAGGGCGTCGGCGGTCGGGCCCGGGGAGGCGATCGGCTGGGCGATGCTCACGGCGTGAGCGTCTTGCCCGCACCCATGGCCAGAGGAGGTGGGCTCGTTGGGCCGGCGTTCGCCGGCAGCGAAAATTCGGCCGCGATCCGAGCGCCCGACGCGAGAATGCGGTACCGCGCGAGGAGATCGACGGCCGAGGCCCCGAGCAGCCCCAGCTGCGCCTGGAACTCGGATGCCTTGGCGTCGAGCACATCCAGCAGGGTACGCCGGCCGGCGTCGAACTCGCTCTGGTAAGCCGCGACGACTCTCGTGGAGACTTCTCTCTGTTTGCGCAGCGCGGCGATGCGCGCCTTACCCGTCTCCAGGATCGCCCAATCCGACGCGATGCCTTCCTCGATGTCCCTGCGCAGCTTTTCCTGCCTGAAGCGCTGCGTGTTCACCTGCTCGATGCGCTGGCTCACCTTCGCCTGGTCGATGCCGCCATTGAACAGGTTCCAGCCCATGGTCACCCGCGCGCTGGCCTCGTTGCTCTTGCCTTCGACATTGGACATGTCCTGGCCGCGGGCAGCGCGCACCTCGACGCCGACCTGCGGCAGAAAGCGGGCCTTCGCCTGGTCCACGTCCGACCGCGCGGCGTCGATGTCGTAGCCGAGCGCGGCGAGACCGGGGTTCTGCGCCAGCGCCAGCGCAGTGATGTCGGCGCGCGTCGTCAGCTTCTGGCGCGGCGGCCTTGCCTCGGTGAGGCGGGCGGGCGGCGCTCCCACCACCCTGGCGTACTTGGCCTCCGCGACGGCGAGGGATCGTTCGAAGTCGGCCTTCAGGGCCTCGGACGCGGCGACGCGCTCGCTGATCTGCTCGACTTCGGCCAGCCCCGTACCGCCGCCCGCATACCGCTCCTTCACGTCGACTTCGATCGACTTGTGCGTCGCGACGTTCTCGATGGCCGCCTTCAGGGCCGCACGCTGCCGCACCACGTCGATATGCGCTTCGACGGCGGCGAGGGCGACAAGCTGGATCGACTCGATCACCCGGCTCGATGCGCCGGCCAGCCGTGCCTGCTGCTTGAGCAGTTCGCTGTCGCGGGCGAAGCCGTCGAAGATGGACTGGCGCAGGACGAGAGCAGCCTGCCTAGCCTCAGTCCAATTTCTTGTTTGCGGCTTTCGACAGGGATTTCGGTTTGTCCGCCCATTGCGGCGACAGATAGCTTTCGACGTCGAGCTTTGGAAGGTATTGCCCCTTCGCCTGAAGCACGTCGTCCTGCGTGGCGAGTTGATTGCTCTTGGCCTCGCCGAGCGTCGGAGCGGTCGTGACAGCTTGACGCACACTCTCGTCCAACGAGCCAGCGACGGCATGCCCCGGTGTGGCGCCGAGCACTGCGAGCAAGCCAAGCACGTGGCGAAGCTTCATGAATCAAGCCATTCAACAGAAACAACGAAAACGCAAAAACACACATGATAAAACGCAGATAAAGTTCTAATACCGGCAAGGTTGAGCGTTGTCGAGCACGGACTGTGATCCCCGGCCGACCCCGCGCCTTCGGGGAGGGGGATCGCGAATTCCCGGTTGTGCTGTTAAACTCTGCACGTCCCGAACCGTCAGGAGGACGTCATGCGCCACGCAGGAACAGCCACCGTGCTTGTGCTGACGCTTCTCGCCTCGCCTGCGTTCGCTCACGACGTGACCAGGGGATCATCCTTTACGACCCTCGCGCAGCAGCCGGGTCTCCCTCCCTGCACCTGCCGCGCGGCCGGGCGCGTGTTCGAGATGGGTGAAACGACCTGCCTCGAAACTCCTTCGGGCCCACGACTGGCCGTTTGCGCGATGGACCAGAACGTCTCGTCCTGGCGCGCCACCAGCAACACGTGCCCCAGCGCCAACAGGAGCCTTCGGGCGCTGCGGGGCTGACGACCGGCAGCTCAGCCGGCGCTGCGATCCAGCGTGAACAGCTCCTGCGGCCGGGCCACCCCGCGCAGCGCGAAGCGGCCGAGGGAGACGAAGCGCTCGCGCTCCTCCCCGCCGAGCGCGTTCACCACGTCCGGCGAGACGATGAGGTCCTGCTCCAGGGAGCGGCACAGCGAGGCGATCCGGCTGACTTCGTTGACGGCGGGGCCCACTACCGTGAAGTCCAGCCGCGTGTCGCTGCCGATGTTGCCATAGAACACCTTGCCCACGTGCAGCCCGAGATAAACGTCTGTAACGGGCTCCCCGGCCGCGCTGCGCCGCGTGTTCAATTCACGCACCCGCTCCCGCAACGTGGCTTCCGCGCGCAGCGCGGAGCGGCATGCCTCGGGCCGGCTGCTCGCGCGGAAGATGGCCAGCACGCCGTCGCCGATCAGCTTCAGCACCTCGCCCCCGCCGGCCTCGATCGAGGAGATGACCGCTTCGGCGTAGTCGTTGAGCAGCGGGATGATCTGCTCGGGTTCGGCCGTGTCGGAGAGGTGCGTGTAGTGCCGGAGATCCGAGAACCAGAGCACGGCGCCGATCTGCTCGGCGACGCCGCGCGTCACCTGGCCCCGCAGCACGCGCCGCCCCGCGTCCCGGCCGAGATACACTTCCGCCAGCGTCCCCGCGATCCGCACGAGAGAGGCGCATTTGATGGCGAGCGCCAGCGCCGGCACGATCTTGCGGAGGTCGTCGATGTCGGCAGGAACGAAGCCTCCCGGCTGCTCGGTGGTCCATTGCGAGTACAGCCCGTCCATGCGCCCGATGCCGCCGTTGTCGTCGAAGCGGTGGACCATGACGAGAACGTCGGTCTGCCCCTCCTTCAGCAGGCTGGCGAGGTTGCGGAAATCGGCGGGGTCGCCGGCCGCGAAGCAGCGGCGCAGGTCCGTTCCGCCAGTCGTGAGGAGGTGGTAGAACGCCGTCGCCTCCCAGGTCGCAGCGGCTTCGCCGGACTCGTGCGAGCCGTACTCCACCACCGAGCGCTCGTGGCTGCCATCGGCCCGCCAGATGAAGGCGCGGCCCTCCCATACCGGATGCAGGGTGTCGATGATACCGAGCCCCCGGGCGAGCGGCACGCCGGCTTCCCTCAGGCGTTGGCACAGGCCTTCCAGCAGCTGTGTTTCGTTCGCTCCCGCCAGACCTTGTTCGATCAGCCAGCTCTTGATGCGTTCGCGTTGCAGCGGTTCCATTCGCGGTCCCATGCCGCGCGCCCGGGTATGGCGCGCCGCGCGAGTTTACCACAGGCCGCGAGACGAGCACCCGCCCCGGAACGCAACTGGCCCCCGCCGGTTATCCTGCAGACCCGCTGCAGCTTCGGATCCACCCGCATGGCCCCACGTTCGTTCTGGAAGGGCTACCTCAAGCTCTCGCTCGTCACCTGCCCGGTCTCCATGTCCCCGGCGCTCAGCGAGTCGGAGAAAGTCCGCTTCCACACGCTGAACCGCGAAACCGGCAATCGCGTCGAGAGCATCTATGTCGATGCGGAAACAGGCGCCCCCGTCGAGGACGACGAGGAGGTGAAGGGCTACCCTTCCGGTCCCGACAGCTTCGTCACCCTGGAGGATGACGAAATCGCGGCGGTCGCGCTGGAGAGCACGCGCACCATCGACATCGAGACGTTCGTCCCGCGGGATTCCATCCCCTGGATCTGGCACGACAGGCCGCACTACCTCGTGCCCGACGACAAGGTGGGCGAGGAGGCGTTCGCCGTCATCCGAGACGCGATGGCCGCGACCGACACGGCGGGCATCTCCCGCCTCGTGCTCTACCGCCGCGAGCGCGCGGTGATGCTGACGCCGCGCGGCAAGGGCATCATCGTCTGGACCCTGCGCTATGGCGACGAGGTGCGCGACGACCACGCGGTCTTCGACGCCATCCACGAGGAGAAGGTCGATCCCAAGCTGATGAGCATGATGACGACGCTCATCGACGAGCGCACCAAGCCCTGGGATCCGCACATGGTCGCCGATCCCGTGCAGGACAGGCTGCTCGAGATCATCGCAGCCAAGAAGAAGGGCAAGAGCCCGCCCAAGCCCAAGCAGGCGGAAGCGCCGCGCGGCAACGTCGTCAACATCATGGACGCGCTGAAGCGCAGCATCGCGGCCGAGCAGGGCGGCGCGAAACGGAAATAAAGGCTTTGGGTTTCCGACCTTCGGAAGCTTCAGCCCTTCCTGCGTCCCTTGCCGGACGGCTTCGCACCGGGAAGGGGCAAGGCTGCCCTGCGGAAGTCCTCCCAGGGGTCGCGGGCCAGGTTGGCCAGCCGCGAAGGCGTGTTCATCACGGTGAAGTAGTCCGGGCGGATCGGCTGGTCCAACTCCTCCCATTCGATGGGCATCGACACGGTTGCGCCGGGGCGGGCGCGGGTGGAATAGGCGGAGACGGCCGTCGCGCCGCGGCCGTTGCGGAGATAGTCGACCAGGATCTTGCCCTTGCGCTTGGCCTTCGACACCACCGCGACGAAGCTGTCGGGAGCGTCGGAGGCCATGCTGTCCGCGATGCCTTTGGCGAAGGCCTTCACCTCCGCCCACTCAGCCGAGGGCTTCAACGAGGCGACGACGTGCAGGCCCTTGCCGCCCGATGTCTTGATGAAGCTGGCGAGGCCCGCCGCGGCGAAACGATCCTTCACCTCCCGGGCCGCGGCCACGATCACAGGCCAGGAGACATCCTCGGCGGGATCGAGGTCCATGATGATCATGTCGGGCTTCTCGATGTCGGCGAGCAGCGAGCCCCACGGATGGACCTCCAGCACGCCGGCCTGCACCAGTCCGATGAGCCCACCGAGATCGTCGATCACCAGCAGCGGCTCGGCCTGGGGATCGCCGGGATCGGGCACCTGGCGGATGAAGCGGTTGGCGCCCTGCCAGGAGTGCTTCTGGAAGAAGCATTGCTGACCGACGCCGCCGGGGCAGCGCACCAGGGCGAGCGGCCGGCCAGCGACATAGGGTCCCATGCGCGGCCAGACCTCGGCATAGTAGTCGGCCAGACCCTCCTTGGTGACGCCGACATCGGGCCAGTACACCCGGTCGGGGTGGGTGAGCTTGACGGCGGGGCGCGGCGGGCTCGCCTTCAGGGCGGGCTTGCTCGTGGGCTTGCCGGTGTCCTCATCCGCTTCCCGCACCACGTCCGCCGCCGCCTTGTCCTCGCGCAGGCCCCGGAACGAGGCATGCCGCAGGCTATGGTCCGCCGTCCAGCCCCGGAATTCCACCTCCGCGACCAGCTTCGGCTCCACGAAACGAACCCCGCGCGCCTCGTCCGCTCCGAGCTTGGCCGCGAACGGGCTCGCATCCCCGCGCAACCGCTCCAGTCGCTCGAACAGGTCCTCGGCGACGGCGGCGGTGAACCCCGTGCCGACGCGCCCGGCATGAACGAACTTGCCGTCGGCGTAGTAGCCGAGCACGAGCGAACCGATGGCCTTGCGGGAGGTGGTGGACGGAACGTAGCCCGCCACCACGAACTCCTGCCGTTCCGAGCACTTCGACTTCACCCACTCCTTGGCGCGCCCGCTGCGATAGGGACCGTCCGCGCGCTTGGAGACGACGCCTTCCAGGCTGAGGCGGCAGGCATGGCGCAGGATGAGATCGCCATTCTCGGTGAAATGGTCGCTGTAGCGGATGGGGTCGCCAATCCCCGCGAGCACTTGCTTCAGCGTGTCCTTGCGCGTGATGAGGGGAACGTCGCGCAAATCCATTCCGTCGAGGAACAGCAGGTCGAACGCGTAGAACACGAAGCGGTCACTCCGTCCCGCGCTGAGTTCGGCCTGCAGGGCGGAGAAATCGGACACGCCTGCGCCGTTCTCCACGACGAGTTCGCCATCGATCAGCGCCGTGCCGACGGGCAGCGCCCGGAGGGCGTTCACCAGCTCCTTGCCGAACTTCGCCGTCCAGTCGAGGCCGCTGCGCGTCAGGAGTTTCACCCGGCCCGCCTCGACCCGCGCCTGTAGCCGGTACCCGTCATACTTGATCTCGTGCAGCCAGCGGGGCCCCGCCGGAGCCTTCGTCACAAGCGTCGCGAGCGAAGGCTCCACGAAGCTCGGCAGGCGGTCCTTCTTTGCCCCCTTGGGCATGACGATCTCGGCCACGGGCTCGGCAGCCGGCGCACCGTCTTTCGCGGCGCCTCCGCGGGCCTTCGCGGCGGGCTCCTTTAGGCCTCTAGGGCCAGCCGAGGATTTCGCTTTCGCGCGGGCCACCGCGGGCTTGTTCGCCGCAGGCTTGGTCGCCGCCGGCTTCCTGGAGGAGGGCGTCTTCGCGGGCGGATCACCGGGATCCGGCTCGATGCGCCCGGTCTTCGACGACCAGCCCGGCTTTTCGCCCTCGACCTCCTCCACCACTCGCCCGGTCTTCACCGATTCCGGCCGCTCCTCGAGGATGTCCGGGTCCCGCTCGCCGCGCGCGGCCTCGTCGTCGCCCTTGATCAGAAGCCAGTTCTCCGTGCGCTCGCGCGGCTTGCCGTGCATGCGCACGAGATGCCAGCGGCCGTGCAGCTTCTCGCCTTCGAGCTCGAATTCGAGGTGGCCCTTCGCATAGCCCCGGTGCGGATCGCCGATCGGCGACCAGCGGCCGCGGTCCCAGACGATCACCGTCCCGCCGCCGTACTCGCCCTTGGGGATGGTGCCTTCGAAGTCGCCATAGTCGAGCGGATGGTCCTCCGTGTGGACGGCCAGGCGCTTTTCGCCGGGGACGAGGCTCGGACCGCGCGTCACGGCCCAACTTTTCAGAACGCCGTCCATCTCGAGCCGGAAGTCATAGTGCAGCCGACGCGCGGCGTGCTTCTGGATGACGAAGCTATCCCCGCCGGGCGACGAAGCCGTGCGGCCCGGCGGTTCCGGGGTGGCCTTGAAATCGCGCTTTTTGCGATAGGTTTCGAGCGCCACGGTCAACTCGCCTTGCGCCGTGGGGCATGCGCGGGAGCGGACTTAAGCCCGCTCCCGGCCGGTTTGGCGGCGGCCGTCTTGCCGCCCGATTTCTTGGCCGCCGCGCCGGGAGACTTGCCTGCGGCCGCCTTCGCATCGGATGTGCGCGTCGCGTCCCTGGCCGCCGAGGAGGCTGCCGCCTTCTTGCCGGCGGCCTTGCCGCCAACGGTCTTGCCGGCCGGCTCTCGTTCGCCGCCCGCCACCCCGGCGCTGCGCCGCAGGGCGTCGAGCAGGTCCACGACCTTTCCGGTCGTCACCGGCTTGGGCGCAGGGATCGGCTTGCCTTCGAGCTTGGCTTTCACGAGGTCGGCCAGCGCCTGTTCGTAGCGGTCCTCGAACCCAGCGGGATCGAACACGCCCTTTTTGGTGGCGATGATGTGCTTGGCGAGGTCGAGCATCTCCGGCTCGATCTTCAGGGAGGGAACGCCGCTGAACGCCTCGTCCGCGGAGCGCACCTCGTAGTCGAAATTCAGCGTGTGAGCGATGAGGCCGTTGTCGAGCGGCCGGATCAGCACCGTGCGCACGCGCCGGAACAGGATCGCCTGCGCCAGCGCGGCGACGTTGCGCTCGCGCATGCCGTCGCGGATGACGGCGAAGGCCGTCTCGGCCGCGGGATCGCTGGGAGCGAGGAAATAGGGTTTGTCGAAGTAGACGTCGTCGATGTCCCGGCAGCCGATGAAGGACTGCACAGCGAGCGTCTTGTCGCTCTGCGGGACGGCGGACGCGACCTCCTCCTTTTCGAGGATGACGTACTCGCCCTGAGCCACCTCATAACCCTTCACCTGCTCCTCGGCCGGAACAGGTTCGCCCGTGTCCTTGTCGACATATTGCCGCTTGACGGTGTGCCCGGTGGAGCGGTTGAGCGTCTTGAAGGCGATGCGCTCGGAGGTGGAGGCCGCCGAATACAGGGCCACCGGGCAACTCAGCTCTCCGACCTTGACGAAGCCCTTCCACAATGCCCGTGGCGCCACGACACCCACTCCCGCACGAACTCCACTCGAACGGAGTCCAACGCGGTCGTCACCGCCGCGTTCCACGCTGGCGGCGATGCGATTCCGAAAGGGCCCCCAAGGGGCAAAACGAGCAAATCCCGGAGGGCCAGGCGGCCGAGAGTGGCGGCGTCGGCTACGCTCGGTACTTGCCGCTCAGGACTTGGCGCGGCGCTAGGACTTGGCGCGGCGCTCAGTACTTGGCGCGGACTGCCACGGGAACGGCGTCGCACGGCCCGTAGGGGCGGTACCAGCCATAGCGCCAGCGCTCGGCCCGGCCTTCGCAGAGATTCTGATACCGCGTCGAGACGGGCACATACTGATAGTCCGCCACGACCGGACCGCCGAAGTAGCCGTCATACGAAATGGTGGGCAGGTCGCGCACGGGTGCGGATGCGCAGCCGGCCAGCGTGATCCCCATGATCCCAGAGAGGACTCCGGCGACGAGCAGGTGACGCATCCAATAAACCTCCGATTCAATCCTGAGTTGCAGAGACTAACGTCATTTCGCCGCAAAGCCAGAGGCGGGTGCGCAGTTTTGGGCGAGTCCGGCCGATCCGCGGTCGATTCTCGTATAAAGTGTTCGATTTCACACAACCTTAATCACGTCCGCCGATACTTCGGCAGTTTCCGAAATCCGCTTTTCCGGAGAATTCCCCCATTGTCCGCCGCCCCCAGTCTGCCGATCGATCACGCTCTCGCTGCGCCTGTCGCGACCATGGACGCCAAGGCCGCCATTGCGCTCGTGGAGGCGATTTCCCATCGGGCCGACAAGCTTGGCGAGGCTGTCGACATCGCGGCCAGTGTCAAGGAGGCGGTCAGGACCGTGTTCCGGCGCACCGAAAACATCCAGGACGTCGCCGCCGCGGCCGAGCAGATGATCGGAGCCAACGAGTCCATCTCGGCCACTGCGGGGCGCGCGCAGGAATCCGCCGTGGCGGTGAAAGACGGGCTGACCTCGGCCACCACGTCGATCCGCGCGGCGCTGAACTCCGCGCGGGATGACGTCACGACCCTGGCCGAAGCGGCCACGGTCTTCTCGGCCATTCTCTCGGAAGCGACCGCCACGGTGAAGAAGGTCGAGGAGTCGAGCGACGCGATCAATGCGATCGTGCGGGAGATCCAGCTCATCGCCATCAACGCCGGCGTCGAGGCCGCGCGCAGCGGCGCCGCGGGACGCGGCTTCGCCGTCATCGCCAACGCCGTCAAGGACCTCGCCGAGCAGACCCGCGCCGCGACGGCGGAGAACGCCCGCCAGCTCACCGCGCTGGGGCAAGCCATCGGCCGCCTGTCCGTGCAGAGCCGCAGCAACGAGGAGAAGGCCCGCACCGCGAACGATCACAGCGAGGCGATCGGACGCCAGCTCGCCGAGTTCGACGGCTTCGGCAGGTCCGTGACCCGCCTGGTCGCCGACATTGAAAAGATCGCGCATCCCGTAGAAGAGAACATCCGCGTCTGCGGTCACGTGGTCGAAGAACTCGACCAGCTCGCGTCCGGCGTCGCCGAATCCCGCCGCGAATTCAGTGGGGCGGCGCGCCGCATCGACGAGCTCGTCTCCGTCAGCGAGGACCTCGTCAGCTTCATCGCCGAGAAGGCGGTGAACACGAAGGACGGGGCGCTGGTGACCCTCGCCATCCAAAAGGCCAAGGCCATCAGCCTCATTCTCGAGCACGCGGTCGACAAGGGCCAGGTGAGCCTCGCTGATCTCTTCGACGAGAACTATCAGCCGATCGGCGGCACCGATCCGCAGCAGCACATGACGCGCTTCGTGGCGCTGACGGACAAGCTGCTGCCCGCTCTGCAGGAGCCGGTTCTTGCCCTGGATCCCCGCATCGCATTCTGCGCCGCGGTCGACAGGAACGGGTTCCTGCCCACGCACAACAAGCAGTATTCGAAGCCGCAGGGCCGCGATCCCGCCTGGAACGCCGCCAACTGCCGGAATCGGCGCATCTTCAACGATCGCACCGGGCTCGCGGCAGGGCGCAACCAGAAGCAGAGCCTGGTCCAGACCTACCGCCGCGACATGGGCGGCGGCGTCTTCGCGCTGATGAAGGACATCTCGGCGCCCATCCGGGTCAAGGGCCGGCACTGGGGCGGCTTCCGCATCGGCGTCAGGGTCTGATCGGCGGCGAGGCCTGGCCTGCGCGAAACGCTGTCAGCCTGACGATGCCGGCCCCGTGAAGTCCGGCGTGCTGTCCTCGCGGCCGCTCCCGTCCGGCGCGACGGGTTGGCGCCCTTTTCCCAGCCGCGGCAGCGCAGCGAGCGCGAACGGCACGAATAGGCCGACCAGCAGGAACCGGGCGACGTGGTGCACGCCGACATAGATCGTGTCGAGCCCGAGTACGAAGGCCAGCACCGTCATGGCTTCCAGACCGCCCGGCGCGAAGGCCACGATGGTCGAGCCGAACCCGATTCCGGTCGCGAGGCTCACGGCCGCCGCGCCGAGCATGGCGATCAGCAATGTCGAGAGCAGCGAGGACATCGCGGCCGGCAGCAGGCGAAGGGCCGCGGCTCCGTCCACGCCGCGAAAGCGCTGGCCGATGAACACCCCGATCAGGACGAAGCCGGCGGTCGCCACCTCAGGTGGAAAGCGCCCCTGCAGGAACCCCGGCCCGGTCAAGGCGGCGCTGGCGATCATGGCGCCCAGGATGAAGGGCGCGGTAATTCGCGCCTTCTCGAACAGCAACGCCGAAACGAGCGACACAGCGATGAGGAGAGCGAACGCTGCTGGAGTGAACGCAACGCCCGTCATCGCCACGGAGGGGGAGGCGGGCTCCAGCGCGGCGATCACCGGGGGCAGCACCATCACCAGCACGAACAGCCGGAAAAGCTGCACGACGGCGATCTTCGCCACGTCCGCCCGCTGCTCCACGGCGATCATCAGGACGGCGGAAAGCGCCCCCGGCGCTGAGGCGAAGTAGGCGTCCTTCACCGTCCATCCCGACAGCCTGACCAGTACGGCCGTCGAGGCGGCCATCATCAGCGCGACCGACAATGCGAGAATCAACAGGCTGGCGGGATAGGCGCTGAGCGCTCCCAGCGATTCCGGCGTCACCGCGGCGCCCATCGAGACGCCGGCGATCAGCATCGCCACGTCGCGCAGCGCCGGAGCCATGACAGGGACGAGCCCAGCGCCGGCGAGCATCGCCGTGACGATCATCGCGCCCGACAACCAAGCGGCGGGAATGTTGAGCAGAGAGAAGACCCAACCGCCCAGCGCAGCCGCCGCGAGCATGGCGAGTTGACCGGCGATCGCGCGATGGAGGGGCAGGAGCACGGGCAGGCTCGGCGGGGCAGGGGAACGAGAAGAATTGGGAACGCGCGTTCCACGTTGATCCCGATCAATGACGCCTGCGTCCCGGGAGGTCAAATTCCAATCCAGAGTGGTGCTGACGGCGCGAGCCTCCCATCGAGGGGCCTGCCGGAACTGACCGGAAGCTCCAACGATCGTCCGGGGGCTTCCGCAAAGTCCGCCACAAGGTGTTCCATGGCGTTCTGCGCTATGGGCCGGGGCGCCCGGCACGGTCTCGGGGGAGCCGTGTCGGGTGCTTCCGCTTTTGCGGAGCGCAGCGCTCGCGTGCGGACGCCCCCACCCTCCGCGGCCGCACCAATCTCGGGAAGCGCTTCCACGCCCAGAGGCGGAGCCGCTTATCCATCCCACAGCCGTGACGCCAAATAGATGTGGGCGGTTCTTTTTCGGGCTGAAATCCCGCTTCGGGATCATGCAGAGTTCATCCTGCACCCAAGCCGGCGAGGGCCGCCCGGCGAGACGGAGTCAAGCGCCGGCATATGCTCGCCCAGCTCATCGAAATCCTGCTGCGCCGCAGGCGCAACAATCCCATTCTCGTGGGGGACCCGGGCGTGGGAAAGACGGCGCTCGTGGAAGCGCTGGCCGAGCGGATCAAGGCGGGAGACGTTCCCCGGGCTTTGCGGCAGGTGGAGATCCGCCCGCTCGACCTTGCGGCGCTGCAGGCCGGGGCTGGGGTGAAAGGCGAGTTCGAGAGCCGGCTGAAGACGCTCATTTCCGATATCGCCGGGAGCCCCAAGCCGGTGATCCTGTTCATCGACGAGGCGCACATGCTGATCGGCGCTGGCGGCGCGGCCGGCACGGGGGACGCCGCGAACATCCTGAAGCCGGCGCTCGCCCGCGGCGAGTTGCGCGTCATCGCGGCGACGACATGGGCCGAGTACAAGCGGCATTTCGAAAAAGACGCCGCCCTGGCGCGGCGGTTCGAGGTGGTCGAAGTCGAGGAACCCGACGAGGAGGCCGCCACCGCGATCCTGCGCAAGCTGGCGCCGGAGCTGGAAAAGCACCACGGCGTCCGGATCCGCGACGCCGCGCTCGCCGATGCGGTGCGGCTGTCGCGCCGCTACATCACGGATCGCCGCCTGCCGGACAAGGCCATCGGGGTTCTCGACACGGCCTGCGCCCGCGTGGCGCTGGCGCAGACGCAGCCTCCGGCGGGAGTCGAGGCCGCGCGCCGGCGCGTCGCCGAGGCGTCGGACGCCATCGCCCGCCTGTCCCGGGATCCCGCCCTGGCCCGCACCGCGGCCGAGGCGTTGGAGCCCCTGCGGGAGGCGGAGGCGGACGCGCGCGACGCACTGGCCGCCGCCGAGCAGCGCTGGCGTCAGGAGGCGGCCTTGGTTCAGCGCGTGCGCGTTCTGGAAGACAGGCTGCTGGCCGGCGACCTCGCCGGCCCCGGCTTCGCCGCCACCGCGGACGCCTTCGAGGGCCTCAAGCTCGAACTCGACCAGATGCAGGCCGAAGACGTGCTCGTGCCCCTGGCGGTCGACGCCCGCAGCGTCGCCGCGGTCGTCTCGCAGATGACCGGCGTGCCCGCCGGCTCCATGCTGACCAGCACGGCCGAGGCCGTGCGCACGCTGCCCCAGCGATTGTCGGAGCGCGTGGTCGGGCAGGAGGCGGCGGTCGACATCATCGCGCGCCGGATGCGGACCTACCATGCCGGGCTCGCCGAGCCCGACAAGCCGTCCGGCGTCTTCCTGCTGGTCGGCCCTTCCGGCGTCGGCAAGACCGAGACGGCGCTGGCTCTGGCGGACGTGCTGTTCGGCGGCGAACGAAGCCTGATCACCGTCAACCTGTCGGAGTACCAGGAAGCGCACAGCGTCTCCGGCCTGCGCGGCGCGCCCCCCGGCTATGTCGGCTACGGCAAGGGCGGCGTCCTGACGGAAGCGGTCCGCCGCTGCCCCTACGCCGTGCTCCTGCTCGACGAGGCGGAAAAGGCCCACCCCGACGTGCTGGAGCTGTTCTACCAAGTGTTCGACAAGGGCGTGCTCGAAGACTCCGAAGGCGTGAGGGTCGATTTCCGCAACACCGTGATCCTGCTCACCAGCAACCTCGGCGCGGACCTGATCGAGGCCCTGTGCGAGGCGCCGGGGGAGCCTCCCGCCGCCGCCGCGCTCGAAACGGCGGTGCGGCCGGGCCTCTCCCGCCATTTCAAGCCGGCGCTGCTCGGCCGGATGGTGATCGTCCCCTACCGCTCGCTCACGGGCGACCTGCTCGCGACTATCGCCGCGCTGAAGCTCGCCAAAGTGCAGGACAGGGTGTCTGTCCGCTATGGCGCGGAACTCTCCTATGATCGCGACGTCATCGACGCCATCGTCGACGCCTGCGTCGGCGCGGAGGCAGGGGCGCGCGCGATCGACCACCTGCTCTCCCAGACGCTCCTGCCGGACCTTGCGGAGCGCCTGATGGAGCGCGCCGCGGGCGGCGACGAGCGCGTCGACCTCGTCCATGTCGGCCTCTCGCCGGACGGCGGCTTCTCCTACGACCTGCGCAGCGTGCCGGCCGGAAGCCAGACCTGAAGGGCGCTCTCTGGCCATCCCCGTTGCCATGCTGAGCTTGACCGCGAGCAATAATCGCAAGTCAAGCTCAGGCATGAGAGGCATTCGCAGAGGGAACTCTGCTCAGCCATCGCGGATTGTACTTGCCAGAACAAGACTGGAGTACATGCCCGGTGCGAGCGCAGCTCTCATTTCTGGCATTGGCGGGGATCCTCGCCATGATCAGCCCGGGGGCGAGCCTTGCGCAGGCTACTCCCCCGCGACGCCCCCTTCCGCATCCCTGCCCAGGCAGCCGGCCGCCGCGGCCCCCGCGGAGGACGGTCAATGGACGATGCCCACCAAGAATTTCGCCAACACGCGCTACAGCGAACTCTCCGAGATCAACGCGGGTAACGTCGGCCAGCTCAAGGTCGACTTCACCTTCTCGCTGGGCGTGAACAGGGGCGCCGAGGCGCCGCCCATCGTGGCGGGCGACACGATGTACATCGTCACGCCCTATCCCAACATCCTCTACGCGCTGGACCTGACGAAGCCCGGCGCGCCGCCGAAGTGGGCCTACCACCCGAAGCCGGAGGCCGCCGCCCAGGGCGTCGCCTGCTGCGACGTGGTCAACCGCGGCCCCACCGTCGCCGACGGCAAGGTGTTCATGGCCACGCTCGACGGCAACGTCATCGCCGTGGACGCGGGCAGCGGCGAGGAGGTCTGGAAGACGAAAATCGGCAACATCAACATCGGCGAGACCATCACGATGGCCCCCTTCGTGGCGAAGGGGAAGGTGTTCGTCGGCAACTCCGGCGGCGAATACGGCGTAAGGGGCTGGATCCAGGCGCTCGATGCGGGCTCCGGCAAGCCGGTGTGGAAGGCCTTCAGCACGGGCCCCGACAGCGAGGTCCTGATCGGGGACGACTTCAAGCCCTTCTTCGAGGCGGACAAGCAGAAGGACCTCGGCGTCAGCACCTGGCCGCCGGACGCCTGGCGCAACGGCGGCGGGACGGTGTGGGGCTGGGTGGCGTACGACCCGGAGCTCGACCTTCTCTACAACGGCACCGGCAACCCCGGCCCGTGGAACTCGGCCCAGCGGCCCGGCGACAACAAGTGGACGAACTCTATCTTCGCCCGCAACCCCGACACGGGCCGCGCGCGCTGGGCCTACCAGCCCACGCAGCACGACCTGTTCGACTGGGACGGGATCAACGAGAGCGTGCTGCTGGACCTGCCCTGGCAGGGGCAGACCCGCAAGGTGCTGGTCCGTCCGGAGCGCAACGGCCACCTCTACATCATCGACCGCGCGACCGGCGAGCTGCTGCAGGCCAACGCCTATGCCGCAGTGAACGCCACGACCGGCGTCGACCTGAAGACCGGCAAACTTCAGTATGTCGCCGAGAAGCAACCGCAAGTCGGCAAGGTCATCCGCGACATCTGTCCAACGGCGCCGGGCTCGAAGGACTGGAGCCCCTCCGCCTTCTCGCCGCAAACGGGCTACCTCTACATTCCCCACAACAATTTGTGCATGGACTGGGAATCGCAGGAGACGAACTACATCGCCGGAACGCCCTATGTCGGCGCTGAGGTCCGCATGAAGCCGGGTCCCGGCGGCCACATGGGCGAGTTCACCGCGTGGGACTTCGCCCAGGGCAAGCCGGCCTGGGTGATCAAGGAGCGCTTCCCCGTGTGGGGAGGCGCGATGGCCACCGCGGGCGGCCTCGTCTTCTATGGAGACATGGAAGGCTGGTTCAAGGCGCTCGACGCCAGGACCGGGAAGGAGCTCTGGCGCTTCAAGACGGCGTCCGGGATCATCGGCCAGCCCACCACCTACAAGGGTCCGGACGGCAAGCAGTATGTCGCCATCCTGTCGGGCGTGGGCGGCTGGTCGGGGGCGATCGTCTCCGGCGACCTCGATCCGCGAGACGGCACGGCCGCGCTCGGCTTCGTCAACGCCATGCGCGACCTCAAGAACGTGACCACGGCCGGAGGGACCCTCTATGTCTTCCGGCTCCCCTAGCCGCCGCGCTCTTTCGCTGCTGGCCGTCCTTGCGCTGCTGGCGGCGTGCCAGCGTGAGGAGCGCCAGGTCCGAACCCAACCAACCGCCGGCGAGACGCAGGAGGCGATCGCGCTCACCACGAACTCGGCCGGGCCCAGCCCGCCTCAGATCGAGGTGACGGACAAGGGGCGCGAGGTCGAGGGCAACGCCTACCAGCAGAGCCAGGGCAAGAAGTACTACACCTGGTTCAACTGCAACGGCTGCCACTTCAACGGCGGCGGCGGGTCCGGCCCGGCCCTGATGGACGACCGCTGGATCTATGGCGGCTCCATCGAGAACATCGTCCACACCATTCGGGAAGGCCGGCCGAACGGCATGCCCTCGTTCCGCGGCAAGATCCCCGACGACCAGATCTGGCAGATCGCCGCCTATGTCCGCTCCATGAGCGGCAACACGACGTCCGCCAGCGCGCCTCAGCGCAATGACGACCTGCACACGAAACCGTCCGAGAGCCGGATGCCGACGAGCGAGCCCGTGCCCAGCCCCGGCATCCCGTCGTCCAGCCAGGTCCCGGCGCAATGAGTTCGCGCCGCCATGGCTGCCGGACAGGGACCGCAGCCTTTCGGCCCCGCTTCCGCGCGCTGCTGCCTGCCGGGGCCGCGATGCTGTTCCTGTCGGGCTGCAAGCCCTCGGCGCTCGATTCGCACGCGCCGGAAGCCGACGTCATCGCCGACCTGATCTGGACCTTCACCATCCTCCTCGGGGTCATCTGGGCGGCCGTGGTCGTGGCCAGCATCGTCGCACTCGTCATGCGGCGCAGGCGGCCGGCTGAGCTGGATCCGCTCGCGCTGGAGCAGGCGGGCGAGCGCCGGCGCTCGGTCGTCGTCGGCGTCCTCGTAGCGGCGACGACTGTCACCGTGCTCGTGCTCACGGGCTTGAGCTACGCGGCCCAGCGCAGCCTCTTCCAGCCCCGCGAGGAGGGGCTCAGCATCCTGATGACCGGCCACCAATGGTGGTGGGAAATCCAGTACGAGGACGCCTCGCCCAGCCGCATCGTCACGACCGCCAACGAGCTGCATATCCCGGTCGGGGTCCCCGTCACCATCAAACTGGAGTCGAACGACGTCATCCACAGCCTGTGGGTGCCGAGCCTGATGGGCAAGATCGACCTCATCCCGGGCAGGCAGAACGTGAAGCGCGTGCTGGCTTCCAATGCAGGCGTGTATCGCGGGCAGTGCGCCGAGTTCTGCGGCCTGCAGCACGCGCACATGGGCATCCTCGTGATCGCGGAATCCAACGCGGACTTCGAACGCTGGCGGGACCGTCAGATCCCCAGCGCCCGCGCGCCGGACACCCCCGAGCAGCAGGCCGGGCACGACGCGTTCCTGAAGCGCGACTGCGTGATGTGCCACGCCATCCGGGGCACGGACGCTGGCGGGCGCAGCGGGCCGGACCTCACCCATCTCGCCAGCCGCACGACGCTGGCCGCCGGCACGCTGCCGCTGACGCGCGGCAGTCTCGCAGGGTGGATCTCGGATCCCCACAGCGCCAAGCCGGGCGTCGACATGCCCACGACGCCGCTCGATCCCGACGAACTCAACGGAATCGCCGCCTATCTGGAGAGCCTGAAGTGAACGAGCAGGTCCGCACCGCAGACCTCGAGACGACGGATGCGCCGCCCCGCTCGCCCTCGAGGAGCGAGCTCAGGGCCGTTTTGAACACGCCGGACCTGCGCGACAGCCTGCTCGACGACGCCACGCTCGACGCGGCGCTGGCGCGGACCTGGGGCCGCAAGCCGGGGATCATGGGCTGGCTCTCCAGCGTCGACCACAAGGAGATCGGCCGCCGCTACATCATGACCGCGATGGCGTTCCTCGCGCTCGCCGGCCTCGCCGCCGTGGCCATGCGCGCGCAGCTCGCCCGGCCCGAGAGCGGCCTCATCGGGCCGGACCTCTACAACCAGCTCTTCACGATGCACGGCACGACCATGATGTTCCTGTTCGCCGTGCCGGTGATGCAGGCCTTCTCCGTCTATCTCGTGCCGCTGATGGTGGGCACGCGCAACATCGGCTTCCCCCGCCTCACGGCGTTCAGCTACTGGGTCTACCTGTTCGGCGGCGCGTTCCTCTGGATCTCGTTCCTGCTGAACGTGGGACCCGATGTCGGCTGGTTCGCCTACACGCCCCTATCGGGGCCCGAGTTCTCGCCCGGCAAGCGCGCCGACACCTGGGCGCAGATGATCACCTTCACCGAGGTGTCGTCGCTGGCGGTCGCCGTGTCGGTCATCGTCACCACCTTCAAGCAGCGCGCGCCGGGCATGACGCTGGACCGCATCCCGCTCGCGGTCTGGGCGATGCTGGTGACGTCCTTCGTCATCCTCTTCGCCATGCCAGCGGTGATGCTGGCCTCCACCATGCTCATCCTCGACCGGCTGGTGGGGACGCAGTTCTTCAATCACGCCGAGGGTGGGGACCAGCTGCTCTGGCAGCACCTGTTCTGGTTCTTCGGGCACCCAGAGGTCTACATCATCTTCCTGCCCGCCACGGGCTTCGTGTCGTCGATCGTGGCGGCTTTCGCGCGGCGGCCCGTGTTCGGCTACCTGCCGCTGGTGCTGGCCCTGGTCGCGACCGCGTTCATGGCGTTCGGGCTGTGGGTGCACCACATGTTCGCGACGGGGCTGCCGCAGCTCGGCGCGAGCTTCTTCACGGCGTCGAGCATGCTGATCGCAGTGCCGAGCGGCATCCAGATCTTTTGCTGGATCGCGACGCTCTGGGGCAGCAGGCCCAAGCTCGATACGCCGCTGCTCTTCGTGCTCGGCTTCATCGTGATCTTCGTGATGGGGGGCATGACCGGGGTGATGGTCGCCTCCGTCCCGCTCGATATCCAGGTGCACGACACTTACTTCGTCGTCGCCCACTTCCACTACGTGCTGATCGGCGGCGCGGTCTTTCCGCTCCTGGGAGCCGTCTACTATTGGTACCCGAAGATCACGGGCCGGATGATGAGCGAGCGGCTCGGCAAGTGGCACTTCTGGCTTGCCTTCATCGGCTTCAACCTCACCTTCTTCGTCATGCACATCCTGGGTCTGATGGGCATGCCCGCGGCGCGTCTACACCTACCAGGCAGAGCTCGGCTGGGGCCCCCTCAACCTCGTGGCGAGCCTCGGCGGTGTCGTGCTGGCGGCGAGCTTCGCGCTGTTCTTCTTCAACGCGCTGGTGAGCCTGCGCCGCGGCGCGGTCGCCTCGGCCGATCCCTGGGGAGCAGGCACGCTCGAATGGGCGACGCCGTCGCCGCCGCCCGTCTACAATTTCTCCCGCATCCCGATCGTGACCCACCATGAGCCGCTCTGGCGGGAGAAGGGCGAACTTCCCGTCGCGCACGGCCTGTCGGTCTCCACGCGCGAAGTTCTCGTGACCACGCTCACGGAAGCCCGGCCCGACCTGCGCGAGGGCACGCCCAACCCCTCCATCTGGCCGCTGATCTCCGCCATTGCGCTGGCCATCGCCTTCATCGCCTCGATCTTCACGCCCTATGCGGCGCTCTGGGGCAGCGCGCTTGTAGCGGTGTGCCTGTTCTTCTGGTTCTGGCCCAAGACGCCGAAGGAGGACGAGGAATGAAGACCCGCCTCGTGGCCGACCTCTCCGCCCTGCCGGAATACGGCTTCGACAGCCGCAGCCCGATCTGGTGGGGCACGCTCGGCTTCATCGCCATCGAGGGCATGGGGTTCGCGCTGGCGATCGGCGTCTATCTCTATCTCTACCACCTCAATCCCGCCTGGCCGCTGAGCGCGATCCCGCCCACCCACTGGCCGGGAACGCTGTTGACGGTGCTCCTGCTGGCGAGCCTGTGGCCCAACATCCGTGCGGACCGTGTGGCGCGCCAGGAGGATCTGAAGTCCGCGCGCTTCTGGCTGGTCGTGATGTCGGTGCTCGGCTTGGCGACCATCGGCGTCCGCGCCTGGGAGTTCGGCGTTCTCCATGTCCGTTGGGACCAGAACGCCTACGGCTCCCTCATCTGGCTCTTGCTGGGACTGCACACGACGCACCTCGTCACGGACGTGGGCGACACCCTGGTGCTCACGGCGCTGATGTTCACCCGCCACGGCCACGGCAAGCGCTTCAGCGACGTCGCCGACAACGCCTTCTACTGGTACTTCGTCGTGGCGGCGTGGCTCCCGATCGATCTTCTCGTCTACTGGGTGCCGCGATGGTGAGTTCGACTTCATCGACGGCCGTTCGCGCCGTCGAAAAGCGCGATCCTGCGCTGGAGCGCCGCGAAGCTCTCCCGGCCGGCGAAGGTCGCCGGCATCATCGCTTCGGCTGGGCTGGGCTGGCGCTCGGCGCAGGCGCCTGGGCGGCGAATACGCAGGCGAACCAGGCGCTCACGCCGTGGGCCTGCGCGACGGGCATGCGACTGCCGCTCTTTGTTTCGCTCGGCCTCGCTGTCGTGGCGCTTGCCGGCGTGCTGGTCTCGGCCGTCGTCTGGGGCCGGGCCGGCGGCTTCGCACGCTTCCGCAGCCCCGGCGACGGCAGGCCCGGGCTGTTCCTCGCCGGTCTCGGGGTGACGGCGGGGATCATCTTCATGCTCGCCATCCTGAGCCAGGGCTCGGCCAACCTGCTGCTGATGGGGTGCGAGCGATGATGCGTTGCGCGGCCAGGAGATGTCAGGGAGGAATCGATGCGCCGGCCCTCGCTTGAAAAGGCGGCCCTGTGGTCCGGCGCGGCCGCCATAGCCGGTGCGGCGCTCGCATTCACCTTCGCGGCCGGGCGGTGGGCGCAGAACGAGATTCTGGCGCGCGCCCCGCCGCCCGCCCGGGACGAGGCCGCCCGCCTGCCAAGGCATGCACCGACAGGGCGCATGACGCTGGTCGTGGCGGTCCTTCTCGCCATCGGCGTTCTCGCGGGCGTCGGCTGGCGGATGTGGGATGCGGCCCGGGAACGAACGGAACGCGCGATGCTGCTGACAGGCGGGGATCCCGCCCAGGCTCCCGCCCCGGTGCGCCGCTTCGGCTGCGCGGAGTGCCATGTCGTGCCCGGCGTCGCGGGCGCCTCCGGCCGCCAGGGGCCGCCTCTCCAGGATGTCGGCTCGCGCGTCTGGCTGGGCGGCGTCCTGCCCAACAGCCCGGAGAACCTCGTCCGTTGGATCCAGGATCCCCGGGCCATCTCGCCGCGCACGGCGATGCCGCGGACGGGCATCAGCGAGCAGGAGGCGCGCGACGTCGCGGCCTACCTGCTTCAACAGTGAGGCCGGGCAGGCGCCCGGCGGGGTGATACAGGCGCCGCGTGAACGCCCTCCGCATGGGAACAGCCGCGCTTGTCCAACGTTGAAGCTGCAACGTCACACAGTCCCAAGGAGCCCATCATGAGCAATCTTCTTCCCCGGTTCGCCCTCGCGGCAGCCCTCCTGATCCCCGGCATCGCCCTCGCCGACGATGGCGGCGCGACCGCCGGAGCCGTCACGGGCGGCGTGGCCGGCGCGGTCGTCGGCGGACCTGTCGGCGCGGCAGTCGGAGCCGGCGCGGGCGCGGTGGTCGGCGGGGCCGTGTCAGGCCCGAACAGGGAGAAGGTAATCGTGGAACGTCCAGCCGAGACGACGGGCACCGTGGTCGAGACGAGCCCCTGCCGGTCGAAAACCGTGCAGGAGCAGAGCAGCAGCGGCGCGTCCCGCACCACGACGAGCACCAACTGCCCCTGAGCGCGCCGAACGCACACAAGAAAGGCGGGCGCCGCGAGGCCCCGCCTTTTTCATTTTCCGCTCTTCGAGGTCGATCAGGTGGCGCTTTCGCGCTTGGGCTCCGACCGGTTGCGCTCGATGCCGGCCGTCAGCCGGGCCCATTCCTCGCCGATCCGGACCTTGGCTTCCTGGACGCGGCGGCTCGCGACCTGCCAGTCCACCATCCGCGGCTCGCCGGGCGCAGCCTGCAGGTCGGCCCAGTAGGCGACCCCGACCGTCAGCAGCACGCCGAACAGAAATCCCATCAACGTCCTCATGGCCCGCAACTCTCCGGTACAGGCGGCCCGCTGCCGCCCCTCGCCGGGAGAATGCGGAAGCGAGGCGGGAGTTCCTGAGAGCGGGCCCAGTGCGAGGCGCCTCCTGCCCGGGCAATAAAAAGCCGTGCCCGAAGGCACGGCGAAGGTGGGTCTGGGAGGGGACCGGGCTCCAGGGGAACCCGGCAAGCGATCGGACGATCCACGCTCCGACCCGCGCATCCCGCTGCGCGAGGCAGCGGAATCTCGTGGTCCGCTTTATCGGCAGCTGAAGCCGGTTCAGTGGGCGCCCGTCCGGCGGCACAGCCGGCAGACATTCATGATCGCGACCTCGTTGTTCCGGCCGTAGGAGAGAATGCCGTCCCGCTTGAGCTGGGAGAAAGCGCGGCTGACCGTTTCCAGCGTCAGGCCGAGATAATCTGCGATTTCCTGGCGGGTCAGCGGCACGCGCACCCTCGCCTCGTCACGCTTCTCGCTGTGACCCAGGCAGTCGATGCCGCCTCGTCCGGGCAGAAGGCGCATCAGGAACGTCGCCACCCGCTCGGACGCCGACTTGCGACCCAGCAGCACGGCATGATCATGCAGGGCGCAGATCTGGGAGCGCATCCGCTCGTGCATCAGCTGCTGCAGGGCAGGGCTGTCATCGAGGTGCCGGCGATCATAAGCCACGACCCGCGTCGGGCTCAGCGTCTCCGCGCAGGCGTCGTGGACGCGGGTGCAGGTCATGCCGAAGACGTCGCCGGGGCCGAGCAGCTCGATGATCTGCCGCCGGCCGTCGGGCAGCAGCTTGGAGAGCATCACCGCACCCTCGGTGATCAGGAAAACGGACTTGGCCTCGTCACCCTCGTCAATGACGGTCGAGCGAGATTCGAAGTCCATGTGCCGGGTCGGCTTGCCCTCGGGCTCGGGGAACGCGCCAGTCCTGCTGAAGCCGAGGGTCCAGCTCGCGTCGTGCTTGGGAGGGATGCGATCGTGGTCGAATTCACTGCGGGGGTCGAGGGACATGGGACACTTTCCATTCGGCGGGGGGTCGACGCGGGCCTGTCGGTCAGCGTTGACGCCGGTGGGTTTTTCCGGACGCGATCAGAACCTATGCCCGCGCGTGACATGTGACATCGGGACACGCCCGTAAGGATTGATACGGATAATCTAGGTTGTGCGGACGGTTGATCGCAATTGGCCTATCAGATGACGATCGACGCGATCGTTTGCGCATTGAGCGGCTTGCGCAGGATCTGGACCTGGCCCAATCCCCGGATCTGCTTCTCGATGTCCGATTGGGGCTGGCCCGTGATCGCGATCACCCGCGGCGGCTGCCGCAAACCTTGGAGCCAGCGAATCACCCTGGCACCGCTGATCCCAGGCAGGAGCAGGTCAACGATGATCGTGTCGGCCGGGGAAGGAGGCTCGGCTTCGAAGAAGCTCTCGGCGTCCGGGTAGGCGAGCACGTCCTGGCCCATGCCCACGAGGAACGTGAGCAGGCTGTCACTGACCCCAGGATCGTCTTCGAGAATGTGGACAACCACCAATGCACCCGGTCGACAACTGAGACGAAAGCTGCCGAAGCAGCATCGGCGGGCCTAGCGTGGCCCGCATTGATCGCGATCAATTGTGAGGGGAAGAACGCCGGAAAACATCGGTAGATTACCGGACTTGGGAATGATCCGGATGCCCCGCGGAAGTAACTCTTTATTGAAGATGCTCAACTTCTGCGCGTATCGGAGTATACGATGCGCACGAGGTCGGCGGTGTTGCGCGCGCTCAGTTTCTCCATGATGCGCGCCCGGTGCACCTCGATGGTGCGTGGGCTGATCCCGAGCTGGCGGCCGGCTTCCTTGTTCGATGCTCCCAGCGCGATGCGCTCCAGCACTTCGCGCTCGCGAGGCGTGAGTTGCTCCTCACCTGCGAAGGCGGCGAGCACGCTGCCCTTGGCTCCAGACTTGCGCGCCTTGGCCTCCAGGGCGTCCCGGACGCGCGTCACGACCGTTTCGGCGTGGAAGGGTTTCTCGATGAAATCGTGCGCGCCCTGCTTGATGGCTTCCACCGCCATGGGGATGTCGCCCTGGCCTGAGATCATGAAAACCGGCGCAGGAAAATTCGGATCGAGTTCGCCCAGGACATCGAGGCCCGATCGCCCGGGCATATGGACGTCCAGGATCACGCAGTCCGGGGTCCGCGTGCGAAGCCCCGCAAGGAAGGACGCGCCGTCCGCAAAGGCGCGGACGCTGAAGCCTTCGAGTTCGAAGACCATGCGCAGCGCATCGCGCACGGCTCCGTCGTCGTCGACGACAAATATTTCAGTGTTCTTGTCGTCTGCGGGGGACATCATCATACCCTTTTAGCAGATTCCACTGACTTGACGAGAATGCTCAGTGTTCGTGATCGTCATCGGCGGGCAACTCCGCGCTGACGGGAAGGTGCAAGGTGAACTGCGCCCCGCGCCCCTCGCCCCCGGGGTTCACGGTCAGGTCTCCGCCATGGTTCTGCGCGATCGTGCGCGAGATGGAGAGGCCCAGCCCCAGGCCGGTGCGCTTGGACGTCGAGAAGGCCTTGAACAGGTTCGGCAGGATCGCCGGGTCGAGGCCGGGCCCGTTGTCCTCGATGGTGACGGTCAGCCAATCGCCCTCCTGCCGCGTCCGCACCTTGACGGTCGGGTTGTCGCGCCCCTTCAGCGCCTCGAAGGCGTTGCGGAGCAGGTTCACCACGATCTGCTGGACCTGGACGGGATCGACGACGGCCGCGGGAAGGTTGGGCCCGTAGTCGCGCTGCAGCCGGCCGCCGCTGCGCAGCCCGAGGAGGGTCAGTTCGCCGGCCTCCTCGACCACGGCGTTCAGCGACACCGCGCGCCGCTGAGGTTCGCGCTTTTCCACGAACTGCCGCATCCGGCTGATGATGTTGCCCGCGCGCTCGGCTTCGTGGACCGCCTTGTCGAGCACCTGGGTGAAGGTGGCGTGGTTGAGCGGAGCGCCCGTCCCGGCGCGCGCCAGCGTTCTCGTGGCGGCCTGCAGGTAGAGCATGATGGCGGTGAGGGGCTGGTTGAGCTCATGCGCCAGGGCGGCGCCCATCTCGTCCATCGCCGACACGCGCGCGATGTGCAGGAGGTCCGCCTGCAACTCGTTGACCCGCTTCTCCTGCTCCTTCCGGAGCCTGAGATCGCGGATGATGCCGATGAACTGGCGGCCGTCCGGCGTGGGGGCGTCTCCGACCGAGAGTTCGACGGGAAACTCCGTGCCGTCCTTGTGCCTGGCCCGCACTTCGCGCCCGATGCCGATGATCTTGCGCCGCCCCGTGCGCATGTAGTTGCCGACGTAGCTGTCATGGGCGTGCGCGTAGTCCGCAGGCATGATCAGCTGCACGTTCTGGCCGATCGCCTCCTCGGGCGCGTAGCCGAACAGGCTCTCGCAAGCCTTGTTGTAGACGAGGATCTCCGCCCGATCGTTGATCACGAGAATCCCGTCGACCGCGGTATCGAGAACGCTCGACAACCTGGCTTCCGAAACGCCGCTCCTCGTGTCCGCGGAGGGTCCGACTTCAGTCACCATGCAACTTCCAGGTCAAGGCATCGCCCCGGCTGGACACGCCAAAGACGAAACGAACCACACCAGTTGCTCCGGGGGAGATGTCCGGCCTCGCCGCGCGCCTTTTTCAGACCCGCCGCCACGGTCATGCTTCGCCCACAAGCGAAGGACGACTGTGCAACGGGGTGCCTGCAAGTGCAACTCGTAATGGAAAGCTCAGCCTCCCCATGCGCCTGCACGAAGTTAGGCCGGGAGCGGTCCTTGCTCAGCGCCGGCCGAGCACTCCCGCGAGCCGGCGGGTGGCCTCGATGAGGTCGTCGCCTTTCCGGGCGAAACACAGCCGGAGATAGTCCTCCCCGCCCGCGCCGAACCCGGTTCCCGGGGCCAGGCCGACATTGGCTTCGTCCACGAGGCGCAGCGCAAGCGAGCGCGTATCCGTCTCCCCCTCCACCGAGAAGAACAGGTAGAACGCCCCGGCGGGCGGCGCGAACGAGACTCCCGGGAGCGCGCTCAGCGCCCGGCACACGATCTCCCGGTTGCGGGCCACCTTGGCGATCTGGTGCTCGACGAAGCCTTCGCCCCGCTCGAGCGCCACGACGCCGGCCCGCTGCAGGAAGGCGGCCACCCCCGAGCAGGAGTATTGCATCAGGTTCTCGACCGTCTGCCCGAGCGAGGGATGGCACTCCAGCCAGCCCAGCCGCCAGCCCGTCATGGCCCAGTTCTTGGAGAACGTCTGCACGAAGAGGATGCGGTCCTCGTCGTCCATGATGTCGTGGAACGAAGGGGCCAGCGCGGCTCCGCCGAACACGAAGCGGCCGTAGATCTCGTCGGCGATGATCCACAGGCCGTGCCTGCGCGCGAGATCGAGGATGAAGGAGAGCTCCTCCCGCGTGGCCGTCCAGCCTGTCGGGTTCGCCGGCGAGTTGACGATGATGGCGCGGGTACGCGGCGTGACGGCCGCCGCAAGCCGCTCGAGGTCCAGGTACCAGCCGCCCGCCGCCTTGGTGGGATCGAGCGTCATCGGCGCCTCGACAGGGGTCGCGCCCGCCACGACCAGCGCGCCGATGAAATTCGGCCAAGCCGGGGAGGGGACCAGCACCTCGTCTCCGGTCCCCGCTGCGATGCGGATCGCCATTTGCAGCGCGTGCATGCCCCCGATGCTGGCGTTGAAGCGCTCCGGTGCAAGCTCACGGCCATAGAGCCGGCTCATGTAGCGGGAGATCGCACCCTGCAGCTCCGGAAGCCCGCGCTGGTAGGTGTAGAACGTCTCGCCCGCGGCCAGGGACCGCGTCGCCTCGTCGACGATGAAAGAGGGCGTCGCCATGTCGCCTTCCCCGGCCCAGAGCGGGATCAGTCCCTGCCGGGTCCGCCCATAGTTGAACACCTCGACGATGCCGCTCTCCGGCGCATTCAGGGCCTCGGGCCGGATGGCCGCCGCGAGGGAGGGTGAGAGGGAGTGGGGAAGCGGCATGGCGAAGTCCGGAAGACGAATGATGTTTCGGGTTGTGCGCAGCGCCGTTTTGTCACGGCGGGCAGGGCCGCGTCTTGTGAAACTTCGTCATGACGTGCATCACGGATACCGCTGGGTCCGACGCCGGTTTCACGCCCCCGGATCCGGGAACGCGCCACGACCAGCGTCTACAACCTGCGATCCGGTTTGCAGCCATTGCCGCCACCGTCGCCGCAACCATTGCAACGTCTTGATCAGCCCGGGCGTTCTTGCGACAAGTCAGGCGCAAAAGAAGCGTCGCGGCGCGTCACGAAAACAGGCCGCGTGGTGAGGGGAGAGCGTATGGACGGCGTCAACCGCGCCGCGGCCGAGCGGCCGCGGTCATTTCTCCGCAACCCGCAGGACGCCGCCGCAGGCCTGTTCCTCACCGCCGTCGCCGCGTTCGCGCTGTGGCAGAGCTCCGACCTCGAACTCGGCACTCTGCGCTCCATGGGCGCCGGCATGCTTCCGACCTCGCTCGCGGCCCTGGTCGGCGCGCTGGGTCTGCTCATCATCGCACTGGCCTTCGTCCATGACGGCCCGGCATTGGAACGCTGGCGCCTGCGCGGGCCGATTTTCATCCTGGGCTCCGTGGTCATTTTTGCGCTGCTGATCCGCACGACGGGCCTCGCCATCGCGGGCCCCGTCTCCATGCTGATCGGCTGCTTCGCCACCGACGAGGTGCGCTGGAAGGAGGCGGTGATCTTCGCCGTCGCGATGACTGCGTTCTGCATCGTGCTGTTCAAGGTGGTGCTCGGCCTTCCCATCCCCGTCCTGACGCTGGGTTGAGGCGCGAATGGATCTTTTCGCCAATCTCGCGCTCGGCTTCTCCACCGTCCTGAGCCTCGTCCCGGTCGACGTCCCCGGCATCGGCGTCGTGCCCCTGCCGGTCAACGTCCTGCTCTGCTTCGTGGGCTGCCTCATCGGCACGCTCATCGGCGTGCTGCCCGGCGTCGGACCCATCGCCACCATCGCGATCCTGCTGCCGATCACATTCGGGCTGGACCCCACGGGCGCGCTCATCATGCTCGCCGGCATCTACTACGGCGCGCAGTATGGCGGTTCGACCACGGCGATCCTCGTCAACATCCCGGGCGAGGCGACCTCCGTCGTCACGACGCTCGACGGCCACGCCATGGCCAAGCAGGGCCGCGCGGGCGTGGCGCTCGGCGTCGCGGCGCTGGGCTCCTTCTTCGCGGGCTGCGTATCGACGCTGGTCATCGCCGCCCTCGGTCTGCCCCTGACGAAGCTGGCGCTGCTGTTCGGGCCGGCCGAGTACTTTTCGCTGATGGTGATGGGCCTCGTCTTCGCCGTGGTTCTGGCGCGCGGCTCCATCGTCAAGGCCATCGCCATGATCGTGCTGGGCCTCCTTCTTGCGACCGTCGGGACCGACCTGGAGACGGGCCAGGAGCGCCTCACCATGGGATTGCAGGACCTCTCCGACGGGGTGGACTTCGCAGTCCTGGCCATGGGCCTGTTCGGCTTCGCCGAGATCCTGCGCAACCTGGAGAGCCCCGAGACGCGGGACGTGGTGCGCGGCTCGATCGGCAGGCTGCTGCCGAGCATGGCCGACCTCAGGCAATCCTTCATGCCCGTGCTGCGCGGCACGGGCCTCGGCGCGATCCTCGGCATCCTGCCCGGCAACGGCGCGGTGCTGGGTCCGTTCGCCTCCTATTCGCTGGAAAAGAAGCTCGCAAAGGATCCGCGCCGCTTCGGCCGCGGCGCCATCGAGGGCGTCGCCGGGCCGGAGTCGGCCAACAACGCCGGGGCGCAGACCGCCTTCATCCCGCTGCTCACCCTCGGCATCCCGCCCAACGCGGTGATGGCGTTGATGGTGGGCGCGATGACGATCCACGGCATCATCCCCGGCCCGCAGGTGATGACCAAGAACCCCAGCCTGTTCTGGGGCATGGTGGTGTCGATGTGGATCGGCAACCTGATGCTGCTGATCATCAACCTGCCGCTCGTCGGGCTTTGGGTGCGCCTGCTGAAGGTGCCCTACCGGCTGATGTTCCCGGCGATCCTCATCTTCTGCTGCATCGGCATCTACTCCATCAACAACAACCCGTCGGACGTGATCTTCACGGCCTTCTTCGGCCTGGTGGGCTACCTCCTGCTGAAGTTCGGCTTCGAGCCCGCCCCGCTCCTGCTCGGCTTCGTGCTGGGCAAGCTGATGGAGGAGAAGCTGCGGCAGGCGCTCATCCTGTCGCGCGGCAGCTTCACCACCTTTGTGGAGCGCCCCGTATCCGCCGGCCTGCTCATCGTGGCGGCGATCCTGCTGGTCGTGGCGCTGCTGCCCTCGATCCAGAAAGGCCGTGAAGAGGTCTTCACGGAGTGAAAGGCCAGCCCGGTCGCTCCGGGCTGGAGACGAACGCCTGCGGCGCCACCCCCGCGCGACCGCGGCGAACGAGTTCAGGGAGAACGTTCATGAAGACACTTGCCGCGGCCTTCGCCGCCCTTGCCCTCACGTCGGCGTCCGCCCTTGCACAGGCTTACCCGACGAAGCCCATCACCCTCATCGTGCCTTTCGCGGCCGGTGGTCCCACGGACGTGATCGCCCGCATCGTCGGCGAGAACATGTCGCGCACGCTCGGCCAGCAGATCGTCGTCGAGAACGTCGCGGGGGCCGGCGGCACCACCGGCTCCACCCGCGCGGCGCAGGCCGCGCCGGACGGCTACACCATCATGATGGGCCACATGGGCACGCACGGCGCGGCGCCGGCCCTCTACCCGAACCTGAAGTACGATCCGACGAAGGACTTCGAGACCATCGGCATGGCCGCCGGCACGCCGATCCTGATTGTCGCGAAAAAGGACCTGCCGCCGACGAACCTGAAGGAGTTCATCGCCTACTCCAAGAAGGAGAACGACAAGCTCAACCAGGCCCATGCCGGCGCGGGCTCGGTGTCCCACATCACCTGCGTTCTGCTCAACTCGCAGCTCGGCATCAAGCCCGCCGCAGTCCCCTACAAGGGCACCGGCCCGGCTTTGAACGACCTCGTCTCCGGCCAGGTCGACTACATGTGCGACCAGATCGTCAACCTCGTCGAGCAGATCAAGGCCGGCTCCATCAAGGCTTACGCCGTCGCTCTGCCCGAGCGCTCGCCCGCGCTGCCGGACGTCCCGACCACCAGGGAAGCCGGCCTGCCCGACTACCAGGTCAGCGCCTGGAACGCCCTCTTCGCACCCAAGGGCACCCCCACCGAGATCACGGCGAAGCTCAACGACGCCCTCGCCAAGGCTCTCGACGATCCGACCACAAAGAAGCGGCTCCTGGACCTCGGCGCCGTTCTGCCAGAGGGGCAGGACCGCACCCGTGAGTCCCTGAAGACCTTCGTGGCGTCGGAAGTGGCCCGGTGGAACCCGGTGCTCAAAGGCGTCTCGATGAACTGAGGCCGTCGGGCTCTTCACCTCCCCCTTGAGGGGGGAGGTCGGAGCGCGCAGCGCTCCGGGAGGGAGTGCCGGTTCCGCTTGGCCCTGTTTCGTGGGCAAATTCCTCTACGCCCGGCGTCACCCCATCCCGCCGCTTCGCGGCGACCCTCCCCCTCGAGGGGAGGGTGCAAGCAGCCGTCCCGTGGCGGGCCTCGCTGCCTGCCGATGCAAGGGGTTTCCGCTCGCCGCCAACCGGAGCGGCGCGCGGCGACCTCTGATCAGCCTCGCAGGAGCACGATGACCTTCCTCCTCACCGTCGCCCTGCTGCTGCTCGGCTGGCTCGTCCTGAAGCTCGTCGTCTTCAAGGTCGCCGTGCGGCACACTCCGCTGCGCACCTACCTGACCAAGAACTACTTCTTCTACGACGAGCGCGAGCGCCTTCGCGTCACCCTCATCGAGTTCCTCACCCTCATCCTCGGCGCGCCGCTCGTCCTCGCGCTCGTGCGGATGCTCGGCATCTGGACCTGAGCCGCTCGCAGGCATTGAGCGCCGCACGCCGGCAGCGCATAAAGAGGCGCTCATTCGATCCGGAGACCGTCATGAAGACTCGCGCCGCCGTCGCCTTCGCCGCCCAGAAGCCGCTGGAGATCGTGGAACTCGATCTCGCCGGCCCGCGGGAAGGCGAAGTCCTCATCCAGGTGAAAGCGACGGGCATCTGCCACACAGACGCCTACACGCTCTCCGGGGCGGACCCGGAGGGTCTGTTTCCCGTCGTGCTCGGCCACGAGGGGGCCGGCGTCGTCGTCGAGTGCGGGCCGGGCGTGACGTCCCTGCGCAAGGACGACCACGTCATCCCGCTTTACACCCCGGAATGCCGGGAGTGCGAGTACTGCCTCTCGCGCAAGACCAACCTCTGCCAGAAGATCCGGCTGACGCAGGGCCGCGGGATGATGCCCGACGGCACCAGCCGGTTCACCTACAAGGGCCAGCCGGTGCTCCACTACATGGGCACCTCGACCTTCTCCAACTACATCGTCGTGCCGGAGATCGCCGTGGCGAAGATCCGCCCGGACGCGCCGTTCGACAAGGTCTGCTACATCGGCTGCGGCGTCACGACCGGCATCGGCGCAGTGATCTGGACGGCCAAGGTGGAGGCAGGGGCGCGCGCCGTGGTGTTCGGGCTGGGCGGGATCGGCCTCAACGTCATCCAGGGGCTGCGCCTGGTCGGCGCGGAGCAGATCGTCGGCGTCGACATCAACCCCGGCAAGGTGAAGCTCGCCCGCCAGTTCGGCATGACGGAATTCGTGAATCCGAGCGAGGTGGAAGGCGATCTCGTCGCCCATCTCGTTGAGCTCACCCGCGGTGGCGCCGACTACAGCTTCGACTGTACGGGCAACGTCAAGGTCATGCGTCAGGCGCTGGAGTGCGCCCACAAGGGTTGGGGCCAGTCGATCATCATCGGCGTCGCCCCGGCGGGAGCGGAGATCGCGACCCGGCCGTTCCAGCTCGTCACCGGCCGCGTCTGGAAGGGCTCGGCCTTCGGCGGGGCCAGGGGCCGCACCGACGTGCCGCGCATCGTCGACTGGTACATGGACGGCAAGATCAACATCGACGATCTCATCACCCACAAGCTGCCGCTCGAGCGCATCAACGAGGGCTTCGACCTCATGCACGAGGGCAAGTCGATCCGCAGCGTCGTCGAGTTCTGAGTCGTGAAAGAAGCGGGGCGCTGCGACGCCCCGCTCCATTCCCTCTGGAGTTTGCCGCGCGAGCCGGCTTCAACGCCAGCGCCAGCCCGGTCCGCCGTGTTGCTCGCCGCGTTCGCCGCGCGGGCCGCGGTCGTTCCAGCTCATGGCGCGGCCCTGGGCCCAGCGGATGCGGTCACGCTGAGCGTCGTCGAGCTTGGCGTAGAGGGCGTTGAACGGCCCCTTTACCGTGCCGATCGCGGCCAACATCGCGCTGAGGTGCTTCTCCGCCAGGTTCAGCCGACCGGGAGGCGTACGGTCGGCGAGTTCAGCCTCGGTGGGGCAGGCCGCCTTCAGGTCGGTTTCCGCCTTGGCGACGGCGGTCTTCAGCGCGTCGAAGTCGGCCTTCTGGGCGTCGGTGGGCTGCAGGAGCTTTTCCATGCCGTTGGTGAGTCGCGGCGCCAGGGGATCCTTGGCGTTGCAGAAGCGCTCGGCCATCATGCCGCGGCCCATCATTCCAGGCCCCATCATTCCAGGCCCCATCATTCCAGGTCCCATCATTCCCCCCATGGAATGGGGACCACGCCCTTCCGCCCGCTGGGCATAGGCTCCGCCGAAACCCGCAACGGCGAGAGCGGCGGCGATGCCGCCCATGATCAAAGTCTTGCGTGTGTTCATGTTCGTTCTCCGTGTCAGGACCAGCGCCACAGGGGCGTCCGGTCTCATTGAGGCACGGGCGATGTGTCGGGGCGCTTTCGCCGGCATTAACAAACGGCAATGTCACGCTCAGGGCTCAGGGCTCACGGCTCGGCTGCGCCGCGCCCAGGCGATCAGAGCGGGATCAGCGAAACCGCCCCGACGGAGAGTGCGAGCATGAGGGCGAACAGTGCGGTGCCAACCTTGTCGAGAGACATGGAGTCCTCCTCGTTCCGGTCAGGTCTATTTTGGAATTATAACACCGTTTGAGCGCCGCTCGTTCAAAGCGGCGCGATCGGCCACCGGGCTCCGCTAAAAAACAGGCCGCCCGAAGGCGGCCTGTGGTCGGCATGAAGTCGAGTGGATCAAAGCTGTATCTGCACTATCCTTCTATCAAAACTCGTCCCATCCCCCGGTCGAGCCGCCGATGGCGGCGCGGCGTGGGGGTCGGCTTGAAACGGTGTGGGCAGGAGCCTGCCGTGCGGGGGCTTTCCGGCCCTCGAACGCGTCGGCAGCGAGCGTCCTGAGGCGGTCTGGCTCGGTCGTGGGAGCAGGCTGGCCGGCGGCGGGGCGCATCTCGGCTCGCCGGGCGGCCCGGCCGCCGCGGGTGCGGAAGCCGCCGACGAGTTCTTCCAGCTTCTGGATCTGCGTGGTCAGCGAGCCGGCCGAGGCGGCGCTCTGCTCGGCCAGCGCGGCGTTCTGCTGGGTCATTTCGTCCATGTGGGCGACGGCCTGGCTCATCTCGTCGATGCCGTTGGCCTGTTCGCCCGACGCCGCCGAGATCTCGCCCACGGTGGAGGACACCTTCTGCGAGGCCTGCACGATCTTCTCCAGCGCCTCGCCGGCGCCGCGCACCAGCTTGACGCCCTGCGCCACCTCCGCGCCCGAGGCGTTGATCAGCGCGGTGATGTCCTTGGCCGCCTCGCTGGAGCGCTGCGCCAGCGTGCGCACTTCGGACGCCACCACGGCGA